>Ga0214544_1001765_pt1 | contig 45360 bp, 19 predicted proteins | sample CNSS3metaG_FD_160074 | JGI IMG/M metagenome (GOLD analysis project Ga0214544, IMG submission 160074) | Root nodule microbial communities from cowpea collected in UCLA plant growth center, Los Angeles, California, USA - CNSS3 | ecosystem: Host-associated > Plants > Roots > Nodule | place: USA...
ACATATATATATATATATATATATATATATATATATATATATATATATATATATATATATATATATATATATATATATATATATACATATATATATATATATATGTATGTATATGTATATATATACATATATATATGTATATGTGTATATATGTATGTATATGTATATATATGTATATACATATACATACATATATACACATATACATATATATATGTATATATATATATATATATATTTATAATACTGTATGCATCTTATATCTACACCGTTTAGTACATCTTATATTTCCTATACTAGAAAAGCAAGAAGTGTTGTTTATTTACAGTTTCCCCTTCATATACTAGCTTTCAAATAGGTGGAGGGAAAAGGTTATGAATAAAGTTCACTTGGACGGTTGGGGGTAAATAGAAGGTAACTCCAATTTGTCCTTCGATGACAATTGGTGCGTTTGCAGCAGAGAGAAAAGTAATAGTAGAGTTTCCAGTTCCTTGAAATGTTACAGAATTATTCACAACATCGGTTTGCCATGCATTCCCCGGGAAAATAGCCACAATGTTGGCAAAGAAGGGATTAGGCATGTTGGGAGCAACCATCTATGATAAGGTTATAAAATTTTCTTTTTCACACACAATCATAAAATAGGGAAGTGAGACAAATATCACATAAAAATAATACAACATATCATAATAAGATAAAATAAAATGAAAATTCTCCCAAATCCATAAGACTGGATTTTATTATACTTTATGAAGATATTGATTAATTTTGTAGCGACTAGTCGTGATAAATGACCTTATGGCCAACAAGGTAACTCAAGAACATCTCATCTTCAGTAATACTAACTCATTTAAATCCCCAAGGTCATACCTCCAACTACAATAATAAAATCTTTATTTATCATAAATTTTATTTCAATATTAAACCATATACTTATATAAATAAATAAATAAATAGGATCAATGAATAATTAAAATAAATATAAATAAATAAAAAGGACTAGTACGTAACTAGAGATAAATATAGATAAGTAAATGAGGGTAAATATAAATTGAATAAATAGGAGTAGTGCACAACTGGAGATGAATATAAATAAATAAATAGAAACGAGAACTAAATATAAATTAGAATGAGGTTAGGGACACCTCACTTAAGGTAAATATAAAGAGAAAATTAATTATAAACAGATAAAAAATAGTCAAAGTAAAAAGATACAATGATAGATGTCTCCTCCCCTTACCTTATTTATTGTGAAAATTATACCAAGGTTGTACTAAGACTTTGATGATATATATATTTTTTCCTCTTTCTTCCTTCTCACATGCACAACTTCTTCTTCTGTTTCTCTCTTTTTTTTGTTCTCAATGCCTCTCTTCTCTTCCCATTTCATTTACCTTGTCCTATTTATATTATTATATGTAATGATTGTTTTAGTTTAAATTGAACTCAATTTCTTTTGGTTTTGTTGCTTCCGTTTGAAATGAATTTCTTCTATTTATGATTATTATTTACTATTATTATTATTATATTATTATTATTATTATTTTATTAATATTACTGTTTTATTTATTTTATTATTACTAGCGCACACAGCGTCATAACGCCTGTGGTTACGCATTTTTTAAATATGCGTGATATTATATTAGTAGGTAATAATAATGTAATGTTATTAAGTTAATATATAAAATAAATATATTTTTAAAAATAAAGTGAAAAATATTAGAAAAGATGAGAGAATAATTGTTGATAAATAGAGAGAAAGAGAAAAAGCAGAGATAGACAGTTCTATAAAAAACTTGTAAAAGTAACGGTCAATTTTCAAAAATTTAATAAATAATTATTTTTTAAAGGATAAAATTGGTATTTTGAAATGTGGACACAAAAGAGAGAATCTTTTTTATATATTGTTATAGATTTTTATTATTGTTATTTTTATTTTTCAAATTTCGTTTTATTATTATTATTATTATTTATATTATTATTATTATTACTATTTTTATTTTTATTATTATTATTATTTTCATTTTATTTTATTTTATAATTATCTTTATTAATATTGTTATTTTATATTTTATTTTACTATTATTTTATTATTATTGTTATTATTATCATTGTTTTATTTTATTTTTTATGATTTTATTATCATTATTATTTATTATTATTTCTTTATTTTATTATTATTATTATTATTATTATTTTATCTTATTATTTTATCTTATTAGTATTATTGTTTTATTATTATTGTTTCATTTTATTTTATTATTATTTTCATTATTGTTATTTTTATTTTATTGTTTCGTTTATTATTATTAATTATTATTATTATTATTATCATTATTGTTATTGTTGTTTTCTTTTATTATTATCATTATTACTATTTTATTTTCCGTGCGATATTTTGGGGTAATGGTTATGTATTCTTCCTGGTTTGTATATTGTTTGGTTTTCTAGGATTGTGTGTTGGGTATAACACTTTATTTTGATGGTTTTATGTGGATTTATTGTGATTCTCCGAGATGTATAAAAGAATATGGTTGTGTTTGATGTATGACCATGTAATATTATGTAGTTGAGTTCAACTTAAAGATATGAAAGTGTATTTACTTGTCATGGATGCATATTTTACGTGGATTGAGTGTCTTGTGTAAATAGGTTCATTGGAACATATTCTAGAGTGCCAAATACTAGTAAATTACTAGTTACTGGTGTGGCATCTAGCGAATCGGTGTAAACGCTAGGAGATAGGCCACAAGGTGAACTCTAGAGTAAAACTTGAGAGTTGGCATTTGGCGACGGAAGTGGTCCCGCCAAGCGTTGCATTGTAGAACTGGGCTTGGACCAAAATCCAGTGGGTTGGCGCCCGGTGGCGCCAAGTGTTCTACGAAGTGGTCTAGAACACGAGTTAACTTAGCGATGTGGATGTTGTGCTAGGCGGTTTTGGATGCAGTGATGGATTACGCCAGGGATTCTACACATCTTTGGATGGAGGTCTTGATGCGATGCTTTGATAGGGCCCCAGTTACGAGTGCAACTTGTATTGGGGCAACACGCGACCACTTGAGGTTGTAGCCTGGTGGTTTTGGAAGTCAAGTGGAGTGTAAGAGATCGTGGCTTATACGGATGGGTTCTGGAAGATTGCCCTCCTCGGTGTTATCCGACGAGTTTGGTAGTCTTGGGACAAATACAGACTGTTATTTGTATTGGGAAACTCTAGTTGGTGTTGCGGATCGTGGCCGTGGCAAATTTATTCCCACGTGTGGACTATTAGGTGGTGGCCTGTAGTCGGAGGGGCGAGTAGAGACTCATGGCAACAAGGATTGATCAATGTAATCATCAAAGGGTGTAGAATCAAGAGGCGTCCAGAGGAAGATTTGGAAGTCGAGGATCAAGGATTTTGGCTTGTGAGTCTTAGGAAAAACATCGCTCTTACGGGGTTTTGGTGAACATGTAAGGGTTGTGCTCTTGCCGGGTTTTGGTGAGCAGGCAAGGGTGGTTGCTTGTAAGTCTTAAGAAAAGTAATGCTCTTACCAGGTTTTGGTGAATAGGTAAGGGTTGTTGCTTGCTCTTCCTAGTAGGCATTGGGGCGTAGGAAAGGAAACTAGTTGGTTATGAGAGAATAATATACTATGTGATGAGACTTGGGAGTATTAGAACTATTGGAATATTGTATGGTTATTTATTATATTGTGTAGTGCAGTTTTATTCTATTGAGCTCACCTTATCTGCTTCTATTTGGCGATGATCGTGTAATGCGTTACACGGGAGGAGATGATGTTATAGGTGGTGCTGGTGAAGCATAAATTCGGGGAGGGGCTAGCTTGGGGAAAAGGCTTTGTGATGTTTTCTTATTCTTTGGATTTTAAACATTTTGTAAACATTTATCTTACCAGACTCAGAGTTTGTAATCGTCAATCATAGTTTGTGGATTTTGATTTATTGCGATATAATAAATGTTGTAATTTTCCCGCGTTTTGGGAAAAGGAATTATTATAAATGCGATTTTATACTTATTTCCTACCTTAATTATTTAAATTAGTAATATCCGACCAAGATGTTACACCAAGTACCTAGGTAGGGTTTCCAAGTCTCTCAACAAATATATTTTAACCTTAAGAGATAAAGACTTGTCTAAAATTCCTACTAAATTTAATGGTTGCATTAATAAGTTTGTACTTAGTTTTCTATCAACTCCACAAGTGCTAAAAGACCTAGAACAAACTAACTTAGCAAATAAAATAAGACAAAAGAAGGTTTAGTTGTCTACAATAAACCCTTCTGTATTCTTTAGTATCGTCCATACACATTATGTTGAAAATCCATTCAAGATTATTTTGAAACAACATAAGGCCACTATTGCAATCAATAAAAATACTCTTACTTACAAATGCCCATGTCATTCAATTGATATAAGGTGTATACGTCTTAGGAGCCATATCTTGTTTGAGGTATCCTTTCTCCACACGTTAGTACAAATACTTACATTGTTTGGTGTTTATTACAGAATGAAATTTGATCTGGGAAGAAATAAACACCATGCTCAACAATAAAGGAGTAGCTAGAATCAAAAGGATCATGTGGTGTTGAAGAAAGATATCTACCCTCTAGATATCTTCAAGAGGGAGGAGATTATGACTTAGACATAAACATAGGCCCAATCAAAGGCCCATAAGTATGTTGAGAAGGCTACAATAAGAGATGGAACTTCAAGAGCCCAACGGGCTTCAAATGTTATTCTCATGAGCTAAGAAAGATATCAAGATATGATAGGTATGTCATAACTCATTAGTATAGATTTAAATTGGGCCAAGTGTTTAGGCCATGCTTTCAAAATAAATTGTACAAAAGCATTGAAAAGTAGATTGGATCACAACTCACCTAGCTTTTGAAATTGGATCTAATCAAGCCCAATTCCAAAAGCCTAGGCTGAGTTTATGTCTAGCTTAAGCCATGCCTTGCACATTTGCACATGTGGTAAATGAGGAAGGCGTGACACCTCCATGTGGCAAGTGATCCAAAATTTTGTGGATCTTAGATATGTTAAATTAGATACGTCTAATATATGCCAACCAAGAGGAGGGGAGGTGGATTGGTTCTGTAAGATTTTTACTGATTTAAAAAAATCTTGATTTTATTTTCAATCTTTATAAACCCATTAATCAATTTTCCAGTTCTGTGTTAATGGAGTTCAATCAATTAGGAATAGCGTAAGAGATGAAAGAAACAAGAGAACACAATGATTTTTATATTGATTCGATTATAAACGAATCTACGTCTAGTTATCTTCTAGCAACCTGAGCTAGAAGATTTTCACTATATCGAAGAGTTTACAAGAATTACAAGTACTCCTTAATAATTCTAAACCCTATAACATTAAGAACTTGATAACCATATCAAGAATTACTCTCTAATGCAATGCTACACACAATTCCATCAAGAACATTCACCTACACAATGAATAATAATGAAACGAAATGTAATTCAAAAAGAACAAGGGACAAATATACCTAATTTTTGTGCAGATATGAAAATTGATCCTAGTACCAAGCGTGACCTCTAAGATAGGCTTCATCATCAATCTCTTTGAATACCCATCAGGATAATCTCTCAAGAATGCAAGAACTCAGTGTTTCTCAAACTCTCGAAAATTTCTTCTTGATTCAATATCTCGTCTTTTTCAAACTCAGTTGAGATTTGTTTTGAAAGGGGAATTCTACTGGTTAGATTAATGGATTAGGTGTTTTACCTAATGGATTATCGTGACTGAATTTTGATTGCAATGGTTGTAGTGCACTTCGATAATCCATTAATATGTTATGTAAAGCTTATTTGCACATATTCCATAATTAGATAGCTGACCATGTAGTTCAAGCTTGGCTTACATTTATTCCAAGCATGCATTATTCATTCAAATGAAATATCTAACTTACAACTAGAGGCAATGCCTAAATACGTTGCTTGACTTTGGACATCATCAAAACTTTAATTGAGTGAGTAAGCTCCCCCTATCAACAAGATCTAGATATAGATCTAGACACACATGTTTCATTTTGCATGGCTGAATTTGCATCTCATTTCATGTAGCATTTAGCTTGTATCTAAGAGTTTGTTTTCTACTATAAATGAGGGTCTCCTCCTCTTGTTAAGACACTCTTGAATGTGCAATGTTATACTGTTGAGCTTATTCCACAAACATTCTTTGAGAGTCAACTAACTCGAGTATTCTTATAGAATCTCCTCTAGCACTCATCCTCTAAGATTGACCCAAACTTCTCAAAATTTCTCCACCACCACTCAATCCCATTACCTAAGAGTGTGTTTGGATAGAGTATTTTAATGAAGTAATTCATTTTTTTGAAGAATTTAGATTTCTTTGTAATGAAATGCTTTGTTTGGATACAGAAATTAAAAAACATTTTAAATATAAGCATTTTTTTGAGAAATTTCAATTAGCTAAATTAGTAGAAATTCAAATACCCTCAAAATAGGTGGAATTTGAAATTCTTCTCACTCAACCTCACATTCTAGACTCTATGGTAGGCCCGATGACACAAATGGGACCGACGACCCAAATGGGCTCAACGATCCAGATGGGGCTGACGACCCAAATAGGCTCGACGATCCAGACGGGTCCGACAACCCAAACGAGCCCGATGACCTAGACGGGTCCGACGACCCATACGGGTTCGACGACCTGAATGGGTTCGATGATCCAGACGGGCCCTTCCGTCGACCCGAACGAGCCCGACGACCCGAACGGGCCTTACGGCCAGAACGGGGTAGACTATCCAGACAAGACCAATGAACTGACGGGGCCGACAATCCAGATGGGTCCGACGACCCGGATGAGCTTGACGACCCGGACGGGCCCTACGACACAGACTACCCGACGACTCGAACGAGCCCTTCCAAATCGTCAGGCCTGACGACCCGAACGGCCCGACAACCTGGACGAGTCCGACAAGCTAGACGAGTTTGATGACCTGGACATGCCCGACGACCCAGACGGACCCTTCCAAACCGTCAAGCATGACGATCCAAACGGGCCCAATGACATGGACGGTCCCAACGACACAGACGGGCCCTACGACTCAAACGAGTCAAACTATCCGGACGAGCCCGACGACCCAGATGGGCCTGACAGTTTGGAAGGCCCGTCCGAGTCATCGGACCCGTCCAGGTCGTCGGCCTGTCCAAGTCGTCGGACCCGTCCGTGTCGTCGGACCCTTCTTGATCGTCGGGTTTACAAATTTATCATGAACTCAAAACATAATTAAGCCTAAAATAATATTGTTAAAATTAAATTTTATCTCACAATAAATTCAAAATTTTTTCAAACAAGAAATTGAAATGTAAGGTATTTTAATTTCCTCATCCAAACAAATTATTTAAAAAATGAATGAAATTTAATTTCAAGGAACTCAAATGCAAAGCATTTCAATTTCTAAGCATTGTTGAAATGCTCCATCCAAACATGTTTTGAGTTCATGATAAATTTGTAAACCCGACGATTAAGAAGGGCCCGACAACACGGACGAATCCGACGACCCGGACGGATCCGACGACCCGGACGGGCTCGACGACCTAGACGGGTCGACGACCTGGACAGGTCTGACGACTTGGACGGGCCTTCCAAACCATCGGGCCCGTCTGGGTCGTCGGGCTCGTCTAGATAGTTTGACTCGTCCAAGTCGTTGGGCCCGTTTGTGTCGTTGGGACCGTCCATGTCGTCGGACTCGTCTGGATCGTCAGGCTTGACGGTTTGGAAGGGTCCGCCCGGGTTGTCAGGCCCGTCTAGGTCGTCAGACCCGTCTAGGTTGTCGGGCCCGTCTGGGTCGTCGGACTCGACGGTTTGGGAGGGCCCGTCCGGGTCATCAGGCTCATCCGGGTCGTCGGGCCCGTTTGGGGTCGTCGGACTCGTCTGGATTTTCGGGCCCGTCAGATCATTGGTCTTGTCCGGACAGTCTGCCCCGTCCGAATCGTCGGGCCATTCTGGGTCATCAGGCCCGTTCTGGTCGTAAGGCCTATTCGAGTCGTCAGGCCCGTTCGGGTCGACGGACGGGCTCGTCTGGATTATCGAGCCCATTTAGCTCGTTGAACCTATCTGGTTCGTCGAGCCCATCTGGGTCGTCGTGCCCGTCTGGGTCGTCGGGCCCGTCGGGCTTGTTTAGGTCATCAAACCCGTCTGGATCGTCGAGCCCATTCGGGTCGTTGGACCCGTCTGGGTCGTCGGCCCTGTTTGAGTCGTCAGACCCGTTTGGATCATCGAGCCCATTTGGGTTGTCGGACCCGTCTGAATCGTCGGTCCCGTTTGAGTCATCGGGCCTACCAAAAAGTCTAGAATGTGAGGTTGAGTGAGAAGAATTTCAAATTCCACCTATTTTGAGGGCATTTGAATTTCTATTAATTTAGCTAATTGAAATCCCTCAAAAAAATGCTTGCATTTGAAATGCTTTTTAATTTTTGTATCCAAACAAAACATTTCATTACAAAAAAATCTAAATTCTTTAAAAAAATAATTACTTCATTAAAATGCTCTATCTAAACACACTCTAAAGCTTCTAATATGCATTTGCTTCCGCTCAAATACTCCATGGGGCCTCCTCATTCCAACCAACACGTCCAAAAAGGGTCATCATTTTTCTTGTTATTTTATTTCAATCCTTTTGATTGTCCATTTAAACACATGATTTTTAAAATTTTGTAAAAAATCTTTTATTATTCAAATGAAATTATATGATGACACTTTTTTTCTTCTTTCTTTTCGTTTTTTATATTGAATAATAAATTAGTAAATATCTAAGGATCAATTAATGGAATTAAGATCAAATAATACAAATTAAATTATTGATTCTTTCCTTCAAAATATCTTTTCTTTTTCATTTTGATGTTGTTCTCAGTGATATCAACTTACATTTATGAAATTAAAATCAAAATTAGAAATCAATTGAATCTTGACAAATCTTATATTATATGAATGTAAAACACATAGGGACAAACAACAGAAATTTATTGTTAATATAAATGTGTTTAACATGTCACAATTACCATTAGTATAATATCTTTTTGCACATTTAACGGATTCTTAACAAAGTTAAAAACTAATAGAAGTCATTTATTATATTAAGAATATTTTATTTTATCACATGAAAAAATAATTCTTCAATACTATAGAATGAAAAGTACATATCTAACTTGGTGATTTCTATCGCGAAGAACAGAACATGTGGTTGAAAGTGAACCAATAATTACCGACCGCCAGATTTATAACAAAATATTTAACGAATAGGATATATTCCATTAATGGTGGAAATAAGAAAATTGCTTAACCGTCTCTACAGAAATAGAAACAAAGTCCTCATATCAAACGGTGATTAGTTTGATTATTAGATTAATTTGTTTAATTAATTATATTTAACTAATGAAGTTTGTGTTGTTTAATTCTATAATCTTTCAATCCGGTGCGTTCAATATATTGTATAATATATCTGATGGTTATGATTAATTGGCCACCATGAACAACTTTTCGTAGTGGTTCACGGTAGAATTCAGCATATTATTTAGATCTGTTTTTAATCCCTTACTTTAGCGTTAGTGTGCGTCGAAAAAGTAACAAAAGTAACGTGTCGTCTGCATTGACATTCAAGTTATCGTCTCTCACCAACCGAAAAAACGCGGAATTGAAACCTTCTGTATTTAACTCTCACACCTCACTGCTACCTTCTTCTTAACCGTACCTATTCATTGCATCCTCGATTTGCATCAAGAAATCATTCTTCACTCGCATCACAATCACAGGTTTTTCTTCTTCTTCTTCTTCTTCTTCTCTTAAATATAATTTCAATTACAAAATTGTCGTCTTTGTTTCACGGGATTAGATTTCGTTGATTGTTCACGAACCCTTTTGTGATTGTTTTTATGGGTTGTGATCAGAATCTTGATCTGATTGCGTGTTATGAACTATCTAGCTCTAATTGAATGTCATTCGTTTATCATCAATAGATATCGGTTTGTTTATGTTGTTATTTTGGCGTATGCTTTGAAGGATTTGCAAATTGTTGTTTTATGTCGTTGATTCGGATCATGAAATTGGACTTGATAATCGTATTTGAACATTTCGCATTATAATTTTCTTTATCATACCCATATATGCTTTTACAGTCACCGATTTCGCCTCTCAATTGTTGCATTTTATATGTTTGCGATGCTTTGTTCGGTGTTCTAACTAGACTTTTGGGAGAGATGCAGTGAGATCATCAATGGTTTAAAAATCGAGATTGTGAAATGTTCCATGACCTTGGACTTTTTTTTTGTTTTCAGGTTCAGTTGTTGTTTATTGTTGTGAAATTTTGTCTTTAGTTTGAAACTTCAAGTTCCGGCTCAGGATATGAGGAATGGAAATCAGACCGAGTATTCGGGTGAAAGTTCTGCTTCAACATCTCTTAGCAGTCAGCAGGATGTGGAGGACGACCAGATGATTGCTCTTGTGCTGTCAGAAGAGTATGCCAAATTAGATGGAGCAGTTGCCCGGCGCCTTACCAACTTGGAACCTGTTCCTGTAAGAATTCCCCGTAGAATTCCTACTTTTTGGACTAAAACTTTTAGATTTTCAGTGTTTGACTTGTTATGGTTATATCCATTCATTTTTAAAATTTGAGGACCAAAATTAATCAAAGTTTTGGATAGGAATGAATTCCAATTTCATGTTAAAGTTCAGAGACTAAAACTATCCTTAACTTTTATATGAAAGCATGCATTATAAACTCTATTTATCTTTCTAGATAGTAATAGCTTAAGCTTTTAATAATGTTACTCTATGACAATGTGGTCCAGATTTTGATTCTTTTTTCACATTCTTTCCAAATAAAAGTTCAATTTTAACAAAAGGTAGGATAGATAGGTTCATTATCCAGTTCAATAGGGCGGAAATTCAATCTGTTTATCTGATTACCATCCAATCCATCTAGATATAAATCCAATCAATCAATCCATCCAATATAAAAGTAAAGGTTAGTGAATTGGTAGGACTAAATCACTATTTATTATTGAATGGATTATGGACCGTTTAACATGTTTTGTAATATATTGGATCAAGTAGTCTAAAGTTCATTGATTGGGCCTAAATCTTTAAGGGATGAGCGTTGGATCTTTCCATGTTTAGTGTGAGAAGTATATAAATATAGAACTTCGTTTTATATTAGTTTTTTTGAAAAATGAAATTATATACTTGAAACAGATTGAATGGTTTTTTGTTAAATGGGGGTAATGGATGGGTTGGAATTTATTAATACATTTTAACAGATAATAAATGGATTACTGTTTTTTCCCCACATGTCCATTATAATTTAATTCAAAATTGCCAACATCCATTTAATATCCCTTATGTTCAAGCCTCTAGGTTCTTGGGTGAGTTGTGAGGTCCATTTAATCTTTTTTGTGAGAATTGGTTCAGGACGTATATAATGCTTTGAAAGGACAGAACGGTTCTAGCTTTGCTTTCTTTGTATTCTGTGGTATAATAACTTATGCTTAATTAGCTTTGTCATCACACTGAAAAGTAGACAAAAATTGTGTAATTGTTCTCTCCCTTCCTCGAGAAGCATAGGAGGGAAATATATCTTAGTTTTGCTTTTTTTGTTTTGTTTAATTTCTTCTAATGAAAACTTCTCGAAATTACAGCATGTTCCCCGGATAAATTCCTTTATCCCCACTGTAAATGATGCCAGTATGGATCACCAGCGTCTGCTTCAGAGGTGTGTGTTCCTCCTATCTTGAATGTACTATTTCTTATGTGAATATTCTAAAACTTTATTTTTCTATGGACCCCTTTGGTAAAAGATGGATGTTAAAACAATAGCCATGAGCAGAAAAGAAGAACTTTTATTATTTACCATTTGTAATTTAAAGCAAAACTAGTCAAGTAAATATGTTTAAATATGAATAACTACAAACAGAAACAACGCGATTACTTAAATGAAAATGAATTGGGACAGAAAAGTTCTTTGTAGCCATGTAGAGAGTTGGAGGCAAGCTTTAGTTATAGCAGAACATTTGGGAGGTCATGTAGTAGTGGTTGGAAAAATAAAAAAAAATTAAGCTGCTACAAAAAGCTGTTGCTGAGAGCAATATACTGGCATTCTTTCTAAATCTTGGAATAAACGATGTTAGGGATTTGCAGTAACTCATCATCAGTGAAATGTAAAACAAATGTCATATGGTGAAATCGATTAGCAACCTTTTTGTATCAGGATTTCAGCATGCAAGTAATTGCTGTTTTTTTTTTTTTGTTTGTCAGGCAGGTACTGTTTGTTAATTATAGAGAGACTATATATGCATATTCTGAAACTGTATCTAAAATGGCTGGAAAAGTTTAAACAAGATAGGATATAATTTGGTTATTTTGAGCAAATCCAAAATCTTTATGACGAAACCAATAATTAGTTCCCACACGTGGGTTGAATGGAATCCTATGCATAAATGCACAAATAAGTTAATAGAATAATAGAAAAAGCTTTTATTATGTCACTTAAATTCTATATAAATTCTTGAACCAAAGAGTTTATAAAAACAAATTATTGATTATCAGGAATAGAGTAACTTAGAATAAAGAAACATATTATATTTATGGACAAGTGTAAAAATGTGTTTATCTTTGTTGTTTGTTTTGATTAATTGGAATGTTTTTTCATAGAATCCATTACAAAGGTTCTGTCGATGTGTTTTCAAACATTCCTTTACCATTTAATACAAATAGTCCGTAAAATTCTGTGAATTCGTTTTAGAATACTCTTTTCTTTATTATTATTCAAGAAAATTTTGGATTGACTAGTATTCCATTAATTAATAAACCAAAATTTCAAACTTTTCTTAAATTGTGAAAGAGATATGCCGGGGCAAAAGGATTATAGTTGTAAGATATAGAAGGGGAATGATTTTTTTTTTCTCATTTTTCGTCTTTAATGAACTCATCTTCATCTCATTCATCAACTCTGTATGATAATAACCTTTCTATCTAGTATAAGCTCCATTACAAGTCATAGATAGACAATCTGGATTCTGTTTTCTCATTTTTTAACATAAACTTCTGGAGTTAGTCTTTTCCTTTTGAATCATTTAATACAAATAGTTCCTAAAATTCTGTGAATTCCTTTTAGAATACTTTTTTCTTTATTACCATTTGAGAAAATTACGGATTGACTAGTATTCCTCTAATTAATAAACCAAGATGTCCGGACTTTTCTTAATTGTGAAAGAGCTACGCTAGGGCAAAAGGATTATAGTTGTAACATATAGGAGGGGAATGTTTTTTTTTTTTTTCTCATTTTTCGTCTTTAATGAACTCATCTTCATCTCATTCATCAGCTCTGTATGAGAAAAACCTTTCTATCTAGTATAAGCTCTATTACAAGTCATAGATAGACAATCTAGATTCTGTTTTCTCATTTTTTAACATAAACTTCTGGAGTTAGTCTTTTCCTTTTTAATTTAAAAAAAAGGAATACCTAAGTCAAATAAGAAATTGAAAGAATTCAGTCAATTCCAATGAAGAAAAAATATTGTTGCTGAAAAGATATTGATTGCTAAGATTTGAAGATTCGAAGAAGAAATTATTACTTTTTAGAAATACATTGATGATCACTTGACTATAATGTTCATATTTCAAAATCAAATAATGTCCCATCTATCAAAATTGAACATGCAAGTAATGACTAGGTTCTATTCTTTTTGACATGTACTGTTTGTTAATGATAGAAAGACTATATACATATTCTGAACTATTAATAACACAAGATTAGGGCTTTTGAACCTTTGTTCATTTGCTGTTGTTGACCAACATATTGATTTCTCAGGAATCTAGATTTATAAAATAATGTCTATAAGTTTAGCCTATATTCTTGCAATGATTTTGTCTTTGCTATAGGTATTAAACCTATTGTCTCTGCACTTCTCTAGGTTGAATGTCTATGGTTTATGTGAAGTCAAAGTATCTGGCGATGGGAATTGTCAGGTGGGTTATTACAGCAACTGCATATGAGGCATAAGCATTATGACAATACCCCTTTGAATTTGTGATAATTATTCTCCCTACATTGCAGTTCCGTGCACTCTCTGATCAGCTTTATAGGTCACCTGAACACCACAAGCATGTTCGCAAGGAGATAGTAAAACAAGTATGTTGCACTATTGTCTGTCATGGAAAGAATAATTCCCCACAATATGGCAACCTATCTGGAAATTGGTTTTCATGGCTTGTGGTTGTTTTACTTGGTTAACATTAAAAAATGCTTATTTGTAGATGAGCAGTTTTGAATCAATGAAAGCATATTAAAAGAAAGGAGTGGGGAGGGGAGATATTAAGGAACATTTTGTTCTTTTATAGTGTCTGACATTAGAGGACAATTGTTGTTTAAAGAAAAATGTATTAATTTAAATACTAACTGTATACAGGAAGAAGTGTCCTCAATGGAAGAAATTAAAGATTTAGGTTAAATTACTGGCATATTTAGTGATAAAAATTGTTTTTAAATCATGTGAAGGAAGTGGTACAAATCCTTTGTTCTAAACAATATGAAATTTATTAATTATATTATTGCAAATGAAAACTTTGGGACACTTATTTGCATAATGTTTCTCTGTGCCAGCTCAAAGATCACCGTTCCTTGTATGAATGCTATGTTCCGATGAAGTACAAAAAATACCACAAGAAGATGGCTAAGTATGTATCTTTCAAATAAGTCATCACTTAAACCATTGTATTTACAATGAGGCATCTGATTTGTGGATTCTTTAAGTGTCATTTTCATCAGATACACGCTATATTTACCTTATTCTAATGCTTGGCAGATCTGGAGAATGGGGGGACCATATTACATTGCAAGCAGCTGCTGATAATGTTAGTGCTGCTATTTCAAACAGTTTGTTACTTTTGTTGGATGCTACCAATTGATTATTATTTTTATTCATTTTTTCTTAAATATTTAGAATTTTCTTTTCAAACTAAGATGAAAAGGTTCAATTTGATTTTAACTAAAATAGCATTCTTATAGAAAAAGATAATTTAGTACCTTCTCAACTGTGGACATTTGTCCAACTGGGTTATAGAATGATAGAACAGAAAAAATGTCATGTCACCTAGCAAAAGCTATTATTAGCATAGTAATGCATTAGTATTAGATAACATGTATTGCATCTACACATTTATTTATTTATTTTAATTTATGTGTATATATGTGTTTACTATACTTTTGTTTATAGTTGGCCCTTTTAGTAGATTGACTGTTAATCTGTTCCCTTTTCGTGGAGGGGTTTTTGTGGAAATTTTTGTCTTGTATTACTAGTTGAAGGATATTTTGTGTTGTGATCCAAGCCTTGATTTGGATTTCAATGAATATATATTATTTATGTTTATGAAATGATGGTTGAGGGAAGATCATGAGCTATATAGAAATGTAGGTGAACTGGATGTGATTAATCAGAAATTTGATATGCCAGCTAACTTGAACAGATTTTATCAAGATTCCAATGACAAGACAGTGAGGCCAAAACTATTGGGAATACTAGTGTCAGTCAGATGTTAATGAAGAAAAAATCACATTTGAAAGGAATGGAAGATAGGACTATAAATGTGGAAGAGGCCCATAAACCTGATGAGTTAATTTGTTTATGTTTTGGTCAAATTTCATTTTGTGTTTTCTTGCCTAGTCCATTTGATTGCATTGGGGAATTTGAATATATGTGCTACACGGAAGAATGTGTGTGGGAAACCGTAATCAGTATTTTTGTTTAAAAAAAAGTGAGTTTGTATGGTATTCCCATCATTTGCTTTTCCCCTCATTAATTCTGGTTATTGAAGACCTTAAATAATCTTTCCCTTGACAATTGCTTGCTAGGAATTGAGCTTGTGACCTTGCTTTGATACTAGTTATTAGATCAAACACTTATTATTAGGTCAAAAGTTATAGCTTATAATCAGGGTCCTATTCTTTTTACTTAAGAGCATAGAAATCTAAGTGCCATGATTCTATTGTTATTTGGCTCAATTGGCTTCTTTCACAAGACAATTATTGTCACCTATAACATACTTATAACAAAAAATAGTTGAGTTTGCTTATTTTGTGATTTTTAATAGAAGAGAAAAATGCACAATGTTATAGTAATGAAGTATTTATGTGATTGATGTTGATGCAATGACTATATTCTCACAGAAAAGGAAATTTGCATTATCAAATTACCGACTTTTACATCACATATTCTATTGATAAACTTGATGCTTTGTTCTATTGTTAATATAATGATATTTGTTGTGTGATACTTCCAAAATGTCCAATAACGTCTATTGTTTCTGATGTAGTTTGCTGCAAAGATATGCCTTCTAACATCATTCAGAGACACTTGTTTTATCGAAATTTTACCATTGTACCAAGCGCCACAGCGTGGTAAGGCCATCATTATCATTCTTATACCCTGCCATAACTTCATGTAACCTTGAGAGTTTCATTACAAGCAATGAAGGACTTAATAGACATAACATGCCCCATAATTTATATTTTTATACTTTATAGATGTTGTTTGAAGAACGAGTATGTTAGGAACCCAGAATTGTCCTACCTTTATTATTTACATTCCTAACAGAGTATGCATTGCAGTTTCTGAAATGGCGGTACCCCTTAGCTTTCCGCTAGAAGAAAACATTTTAAGTTGAGAAATACATAATTCCAACCAAATATGGTTTTTCCTAAGCAAAGATAGAATACGAGCCTCTTCTAATCGATTTATGTTCATAAATTGACACACTTATAAAATCAAGCCTATAATAATTGAAATATTCTCCGATCTGTAATTTTGAAAATGTGAGTAGTATACAGTAGTACTTTCTTACTTTTTTGTTTCCATTTATTTCCTTAATGATGCAGAACTGTGGTTGAGCTTCTGGTCTGAGGTTCATTACAATTCATTGTATGAAATCCGAGGTTTGTCCACCATAACTTGATCCTTCTTTAGATTGAAACTCAATTACTTTTGGTGTGTTAAATATGACTTTTATTAGTGATTGATTATTACCTCTCCTTTTGTCCTAGATGCACCTATCCAGCCTAAACCAAAGAGGAAACACTGGCTGTTCTAGGAGAGGTAGATAAAAGCATCAGAGTCCTAAGATGTAGGGCTGTGTATACATTCTATATGATTTATAGGTAAAGGAGAAAATGTCCACTACACTACGTTTCGATTTGACTGAGACTTTGGCAAGTAGACCTCTTAACTTCCAATTGAGAATAGACTCGTTTTCTTATATGGAAGACATCTTAATAGTACAACTATCTACTTTTTGTATCAATTTATGTTTATCATACCTTCACACCATCACAAGCATTTGTTTACCAGTTGCAGCTTTTGTTCATCAGTCCCTTGGATGTGCAAAATATATTATGAACAAAAAGTAGCTATTACACATTTTTCAGAGAGCAATCTACAAAACTGAACTGAATATTGAAAATTCTATTTGCCAGAGTATTAAAGATGCAGTAGGTTGTGGACATTTTTTCCTACACATAAAAAGAAGAACTTGAGGGGAAAGAAATCACTTGTATTTTATTTTTCTGTATATTATTATTTACAGCATTCTTGTCATGATTTTTTTATTAATTTATTATTTTATTTGTCTCAGCTCGATGGGGGAGGGCAGTCCATCATGATTTGTATTTTATTTCATTGCTTTGTAAAATGTAAATCATGTATTGATGTATTGATTTACTAAATTTTAAAAATTGTTTGAACCATCCAAATCCTTTGTTTTCCCCCTAGTCATATGCACTAGCCTTTATAAATGCGTATTTGGATAAATAATTTTGGTGCTTATTCAACAAGAACTTATCACGGCCAGTTTATTAGCTAGTCTAGGTAATTTTTTCAAGAAATATTTAGGTAAAATGAATCCTCTCTCATAAATTAAAATAATGCCTTTGTCACCGTTACATGAATACCCTATTGTCGCTGTTGTGAAAGAACAAATAAGTTATCGTTTTTTATGTTCTAGATTAGTTATTCCAAAAAATTTCCAAATTAGTTATTCCGAAAGCCTCTAGAATATCTCTTTCTAGAATGGTGAGATGTAGTGCATTTCGGTATTTTGGATTGGTCAATCTAGAACACTTTTTTTCTGAAATGACAAACCAAAAATAAGTTCTGAAAAAACAATATATCTATACATGTTTTAGATTGGACATTCTAGAACATCTTTTAGATTGTCTAATCCAAAACATGTTTTCAGATTTCGTTTTCAAGAACATGTTTTTTTAATTTATGCTACAACTTTATCTAATGATATTCATACTCTTGTTTTTTGTATTTGTAGATAATCATGGTTATTTGAGAGGAGTTGGTTTTCTATCTGTTCATGTGCATCTAACTCTCTTTATAAACCGAAGAGAATGTGGGGACTAGTTCCATTCATTAGAAAGATCACGAAGAGGAGAATGTTGAAAAGTTGGGGAGCCTTAGATGATGGGAGTATGAGGCTTATCTGAGAGGGCCTGTGAAAATCTCATGACTCTCAAATTATGAGGGACATGTTGCTCGGTAGTTATGGGATGAAGTGGTATGAAATCATGTTAATATACATTGCGTTATCTATATTATGCATTTTAACTACTTAAGCTGGCAAGATGAATAAGTTAGTACGTATAAAAGTTGTGGTGGAGTTACCAGGGCTAGAAGGTCTTGCTAGGACTAGCTACAAGACTTTATTTACCATATACCTACCGGTGAGATGATCATCACACTTGATGATGTGCTTAATTTGTTGCATCTGCATATTTTATATGTTTATCATTGTAGACGCAGTTGGAGTCGTAGAGGTGTTGGAAGAGGTCCTTCCTGTTGATTGTGTTAGTGTATCTCTGTAAGGATGACCTAGGCGGCTCCTTGCGACCCAAGAATGATGCCATGCTCATTGACTATCTTGAAGGTCAACCAAGCCTTCTTCCATTCCTCTAGTTGCCATTCCAAAGCTTAAGCCAAGCCCAAAATCTCCTCTCCTCCTTAATAAGGTGTATTCTTCAAAGAAATGGTGCAAAAGGTACTCCTTGTCTTGGGCTATCCCTCCTCAAGCTTTCTACCCTCCAAAGGGTATCTCCATCTATCAAGGAGGTACTAAAAGCAACCCTACAACCACAAACAAAAATATAAGTCAAGGAAACTAAGCACAAGAAAAAGAATACTAAATGAAGAAAAAGGAATCAATAAGAATGAGGCCTCCCTTCTAGTCATGCTTCTAGTAACTCTCTCAGGAATGTTTTCCCATCCTCACAAGGAGTCATGGACTCATCATGATATGACTATCATGAGATAAAATTTGATGGATATGAAAGAAATGAAAGAATTACTTAAATATATGAAGAAGAACGAAAAGGGGTCCGAAGAACTTTGACAATAAGGAAGGAAATGAAAGAAATAGTGGACTCGAAGGGTAGAACATCTTATCTTTGAGGGAACAAGTGAATTCTAAAGAGGAGTTACGGCTAACATTTATTAGTATGGAAGGAAATGTTAATCACTCGTTCAATTTTTTGGCATAAAAATCCAAGAATCCATCTTTAGATGATTTCGTAGTGGCCTTGAATCAAAGGTTTAGAGGTAAGGAATGTAGTACAACATATAAAAAATTGGTGGGAATAAGGCAAAATAGATGGGTTGATGAAGAACAAATGTTTGGGTACTTTTAGTTGGGTTGGATATCTAGAATCAAATACTACCCTACGGGCCTAAAGTTTTAATAAGAGCCGTGAAGATTGCCCAGGATGTGGAAGAAACTATAAAAAATCTCAATCAAGTATTGATTCTTTTCGGAATACCAATTCCAATTTTTGATCTTTAGGAGGCATGAGTATCACAACATGAATACAAAATTCTAAAGGATCAAACTGGCAGGGTTCATCCATTGTGGATAGTAACAAAAGAAAAGATGCATCCCTTTCAAATAGGGGGAATTTCAAAAATGGAGGGATCACGATAGTTGGGTCAAGTACCAGGGGAATAAGAAACCTTTCCTATGCTGAATCTATGAAAAGGAGGAAAGAATAAGCTCTAATTGTAGAGGCACCTATAGTCCAGGACATAGTGTCCTGAAATAATTATGGTCGAAGATGAGCGTATGAGTGAGTATAGGGAAATGAGCCAATTGGAATTGGGCAATAGTGAAGAAAGTTTGAAGGGGGAATGTAACATCCTAAATTCCACGTGCTAAAGTCTTATGTGGAAAACCATGTTTAAACAAGAGTAAGAACTTTTGTTTTGGAAACCATTGGTTGTCTAACGCTTCATAACGAGGTCGTCTAACGCTAAGGTTGCCTAATGCCAAGGTTGTCTGACCAAATGGGTCGTCTACTATATATTGAGTCATCTAATGGATCGGTGTTGTCTACGACCAGATGTCTAATGAGCTTGGAGTTGTCTAATCACCAAGTTCATCTAATGGATTAGAATTTACTCATCTAATGCATTATTTACTAACTAAGTGAATTCTAATCCACAGAGTCATCCACTTGTAATTTAGACATTTTTCTCAAGGCTCAACTATTATGAAATCATTCTACTCACATAAAAACCTTTGTCTGATAAGGATTAGAGATAGATGCCATAGAATTTAAATCAAATACATTTCCCTCTACTCCATTACCATGTTTGATGAGGATTCATCTGATGCATTTGCCATAGGGTTTGAATGTTCTCCATTATCTGATTTTGATTTAGGAACTTTTTTCTCCATGACATTGACATTTTGCACTTTGGTCGTTTCTTCCCTTATACTTTTCGCTAATGTATTACAACTAATTTTGGCAACATCCTCTTCTATCATGGCACACCTTCAAATGTGCCCGACTTTTTCATTACTATGGTATGTTTGTTTCTAGACCTTGTCCCATGTTGTTTTCCACACATCCAAGAGATTAGGAATGCTTTTTTCAATGATTTATGACAGATCCATGTTTACACTATCAATGTATGTCATTATCATTAAGCTCCACAATTTTATATTTTCTCTGTTGAACATCAATGGGAAATTTGAAGATCTTCCTAATTTTTTAATTTTGTCTACATAGATCATTCCTCTAGTTCTATTAAGAACTCTTCCAGAGGTTGGATTTGATACCACTTGTTGGTGCAAAGTGGCTTTAGAAGAGGAAGGGGGAGGGTTGAATAGATCCTATAAACATTTTGAGAGATTTTCGCATAGATATATCACGACAGATTCAAATAACGTAACAAGTAAGGTAGAAAAAAATGCACACAAAGATTTATACTAATTCACCTCCATTTGAGGTTGCTCTAGTCTTTTAAGCCACCTGCTTAAAAAGTTCACTAATCAACACCTTTAACTAGCACAAGTATCAACCTTTCCATGTTACAACGAATATCAACCTTTTCAGGTGTCACGATTTTATCCTCTCTAGGAATATGATTACAAACCTCTCCATGTTACAATGAGTTTAACCTCTCCATGTCTCACGTCTTACTCTCCTTAAGATCAAGAACTCTCAATCTTCTAGAAATTCTCTTGCAGTCTTCAATCTGCAAAGTCTATTTTCTATCTTGTGATTGCTTGATATTGATATGGCAATGTTTTAGAATAATCAATCAAAGAGGAATTTGAAATACTTCCTGTTCTGGATAATTTGATATGTGATCAATTTGATGCTCGTTCAGTACTTTGACTTTGAATCGTGTAGTCATTCTTCTAATTAGATCATCTTATGGAAGTACTCGTCTAATAGGTGTATTCAACATTTAACTCATTGAGTTGACTTTTACTTTTAAGATGGTTATGTCTTGTCTGGCATAAACACTCGTCTAATGCCTTTTTGTTCTAGCATTTGACTCATCTAACATCGCGTTGAGTCATCTAATAGATACTTGTTTAATGTCTTTGTATGCTAGCATTGACTTGTCTAACATCTTGTTGACTCATTTGATAAATGCTCACCTAGTATCCTTTGTGTGCCCTTTGCATTGACTTGTTTAATGCATTGTGTTGACTTATTCTATTGCTTTTAACTTGTTTAATGCTTTTTCTCTACTTATTTGCTTGCTTGCCTTGACTCATCTGATTCTTCTTTGACTATTTTACTCCTTTGTAGAAGCTAAGCGATTTGCTATTCTAGGTTGACTCGTTTGGTCAACATAGTTGTTTGATACATCATCTTTCTTTTTGCACTGTTTGAGTCATTTGGTCCTTATGCTCTGACCTGTTGTCTAGAGTCTTCTAAAGCGTTCAACTAACCTAATTTGTCTTACGCTTGTGTAAAACCTAAGTCGTCTGATGGCTTCATCATTTGATCCAGCCTTCCCCTTGTCCACCTAATGCTTTGAATTGAACTTTTCCCTTACCTTTTCATATGTTTGGTTCTTTCTCTAAGGATGAATCTCACTAACACAAAATGGGCTTATTATGTCACTTCATTTAAATCTGACCTTTAGAAATCAGATTTGAAAAATGCACGGCGGCCTCTTTTGTAATTAGTTGTCAAAATTTATGTTTGATCTATAAGCGTTGTCACAACCGAGATCGTGGCAAGACGGCGAAAATAATTTAAAAAAAATACAAAGGAATCGCCACCATAGTTTATTATGGAAAACTATAGAAAAACCTTAAAAAATAATGGTCTTCAAAACCAAATGTGGATTCGGGATTCGGGAGTCGGTTATTAGCACCCTATAACGTCCATCTTAAGACGGTTACCTCTTTAATTAAGTGTACAAAGTAGAATTTTGATGTTTACAATATTTGTTATTCCTCAAAAAATCAAACAAAATAAAAAACACATACAAAGAATTAAAAATTAAAACAAAATTATTTTTTTATTTTTTTTGGCCCGACGAGGATTGTACGTCGCTCCTAAGTATTTTCATTTGAAAAATTAGGATAACGTAGTTTTTTATACAAATATTTGTTGTTTGGTATTATTATTATTTTTTTTAATTTTAGATTTTTCTATATATATATATATATATTATTAATATTAAGAGAACTCGAGATTTTACATGTAAAGATTTAAGTTATCAAGAAAATCCGAGATTTGACATGATTTTTAAAATGACTTTATAATGTTTTTTATTGTTTTATTATTACTATTTTTTTTTAAAAATGCATTAAAAGCCTATGAAAGAGTGTTTTGATTATCAAGCAAGTCCGAGACTTGACATGACATTTCAAAACTTATATAAAGAAAATATATTTATTTTATTTTATTTTATTTTTTATTATTTTTTTAGAGAATTAAAGCCTACAAAAAAAACACCTTTTTAATTTCAATGCAAACTCCAAAATCATCTAACATGAGAACCCCGAACACATTTAATCATACAACAATTCAAACGATCATATATTTGATGTTATAAGAGAATCATGAAAAGCATTAGGAGCAAAGAAAATTTACTTTAAGGTGACCCCTTTTGTGTGTGTGCTTTGTAATAAAAAAGAGAGAGATTTTTCCAATTTTTTTTTGTGTCTTGCATTAGAGAAAATGTGTGCTTATATAGGCACCTTGGGGTACCCCTGAAATCCTAGTCTTTAATTATAATAAAATATATGAGAAAGGAACATATTATTAAATAGTTGCATAATATCTACGGTATTGATTATAATTATTAACGAAATATTGCTTGTAATTACTAGAATCATATTTTTCGTCACATAAAGATCGTGATCAAATCATAACCTATTATTCATATAATTGATTCTAATTATTACCAGAAATATTTTCTTCTAACTATTAAAATTGTACCATTCTCTAAAAGCATTATTATCGAGAATATTTGCTTCTATTTAAAATAATACCTTCCTAAATATTATACCCTTCTCTAAAAACAGAAATTATAAACGTCCTTTTCTGACATGTCATGTGAAGAGTGTAAATAACAAAGAGTGGGGGTGAAAATATGTACAAAACATTTGGACTTATGAAAAGCATGTGATAATAAATTAGATTCTCCCTTCTCTTGGTTTTTTCTTCTTTTTCTCTTTTTTTCTCTTTTTTTCCATGGTAGAATTAAAGTTAAAAAAACCTACCATCAATCAAAACATTTTTTTTTTTATTATTTTATATATTATTTATGATTTTGTTTATTATTATTATTTTAACAAAACAAATGCATTTACTCAGACGAAATTGGGTGTTGACAAGCGCTAAACGTAGCAATTGGTTTTTACTTCTAATGCTTATAGGGGTCAAACGTAAAAATAATTTTTACATCTGATGCTTATATGTCAAACGTAAATTTGTTTTAGAAAAACCTCGATTGCACAACAGAAGCATGAAGCATTGTGTGTGAATAAAATCATTATGTGATATTTCTACCATTATTGTGTATCAAGGTTGCATTTTCTACTATTGTTGTTTGCCTAAAGGTTGTGTTTTCTGTCAATGAGGTTGGTGTTTTTCATCTTCTCCCCTATATGTGACTGTTTTAGCTAAACTTATATGATCTTGATTTTGTAAAGTTCACTAAAAATAGGTAAACAATGAATTTTGACTCAATTCTTTTTTTATAGTAACTTCTATTAGGTTGTATTTAAACGTAGAGTGTGTGCATCTCATTCATTAGTCATATTTGAAGTTGCTAATATTTAGTGGTTAAAAACTTCAAATGGTCATAACTTTTGCTACGAAGATGGCGAAGCTCAAAAACTGAAAGTTGTTGGAAATGGGATCATCAATTCAGTGGCCAACCTCTAAAGGGGTTTGGTGTCTGGAATTTTAAAAAATCCGTCATTTACGATATGTTTTGTATTTCTTAGTATGTTCCACTCATTTTTCTATACTTTAAAGATTTATTTCATATCCACATACTACTTTAAAAGTTTTGAAACTCATTGTGGTATTTTCTTGTATTATATATTTATTTTCCATGGTTTTGATGGAGGTAAATTTTGGCAAAAAAATAAAAAAAAAAATTACAAACCACAAACTTACGTTTGTTATATATGCACCAGACATAAATTTACATATGATATTTTACTATACATAAATTTACATATGCAGTTACGACTGACCTAGCTCAGATATAAAAAGTCTAAAATATCAAATGTAAAAAGCCTTTGTTGCATTGTGATTGGCTTAAACTCATTGAATACATATTAGCTGAACAAAACATGCATACATACAATCACATTCACAAGTAGATAATGCACACATTTAGGGGTCATCGAATTAGCATGTTCATATATCTAATGAAGCTTGTTTCTTGACTGGCCCTTTATATGTCCAAAACTTTGCCAAAGATATTGTTATAATCCTTTCTTAGTTATCTAGAACATTTATAATATCTCTATTTGTTTCATCAAACGTTTTGTTATCATCAAAACCTATTCAATCTTAGACTCATCTAATGGGATTTTCCAATCTAATGCTGACATAATGTGGCTCTAGAAGGGTGTAGGGATTAAGCAATTAACTACGCACACAAACATACAATTGTAAACGAATCAACCAATTAAACTAAGAGTTATAAGGATGGAGAAAATGAACACAACATATTTATACTAGTTCACCTCTACTTGGGTCTACATTTAATCTCTTAAACAACCTGCTTAAGAAATTCCACTAATCAACACCTTTGATTAGTAATGAGTATCACCATCTCTAGGTTAAACGATTTTAACCTCTTTAAGTACATGAGTACAAACCTCCTTAGGTTACACTAAGTATCAATCTCTTCAGGTATCCTTATCAATCTTTCCTTGAGATCAAGAACTCTCAATTAGAACAATAAACAAAGGACACACTCTCTCAACAAGATTGTATAAAATAACTTAGGTTACAACTTCACTCAATGAAGGATATTACAATATTCAAGCTCTCAACCCAATTTCTTTAACACACTATTGATATGACAAATTCTCAGTACTTTGTTTATTATTTTTTTTCTCTTATTTGTATCCTTCTCGTATGGCTCAACATAAATGATATAGAAGTAGTTTCAGCTAGCTATTGAGACTTTGAATTGCAATTCTTCATTGCAATCTTCTTGACATGGAATGACTTAATCAATTCTTCAATTTGATTCTTCAGTTTGAATCTTCAACGCCATTCTTAAATACTTTCATTGTTAATCAACTAATGCTCTTCAAGATATCTTCTTTCGTTTTAACATTGAGCTCAGACTTAATTTAACTTTTGCTCTTTTCAACGTGAAGAACATGTCCTGTTAAGGAAACTTTGTGCAACTTGATTATGCATTTGAATTGTAGAGAAATAATATTATTCAATCAATCAAACAATTCATTCATCAATCATATAAAATATTTCCTTATGGTCATATGGTTCACGTTAGTTCTCTAAAACTTTCTTCTTCTAAAATGCAATTATCATAAGATAATTTTCTTGATCGTTGCATTCATTGCATTCATATAATTTAATCTTTGCTTCAAACCTTTATATTAGTGTATCAATTCGTATGATAAATCGGAGATGAAAACATGTATCAAATTATCAAAGCGCATTATAAATATTTCAACAATTAAGGTCTTATGACACTGTGGTCGTCTAATGGCTTAAGCTAGGTCATTTAACCCTTTGAATCATCTAATACCTGAGTTGTCTAATGCTTGACTTGTTTAACACCTTGGTCGTCTAACCCTTTAAACTTGATGGTTGTTACTAATAAACTCGTCTAACACTTTGATGCATCTAATGCTATGACTTGGCCTTTGTATTTATTAAACTTCTTGCTTTCGTTGACAGACACAATGTATGATTATCAATCATTTAAGGACACACGAGCAATAATACACATCATATATTTTGATCTTCAAATCATATTAATTGATTAATTCCTTAACATAACTATATATGTTAGACGATCTCTCTTAGTCGTCTAACACAACTTCACTTCAAACGAGAGACTTACTCTTCTAGTAGAGTGTTTTGTTATCATCAAAATTGTACTGATTAATGAGGCTCGTATACTTTAAAAAGGTTAACATAGTTGAGTCCAAGGAACATATGTTAATTAAGTCCATTAATTTTCTTTCTTAGCAATTTAGAAATTGGGGGATTGAGCTATGTAAAAACATAGAACAGTAGAATATAAAAGAATTTAAAGTGCAACACTATATAACTTGAAATTAACCTATTGAAATATAGAGTGAAATCTGAGAAAAAGTAAAAACTGTGAAAGATTGAAAATATTGTATAATGGAAAGTAAAATGCAGTAAAACAAAATTTAAATGAATTTTTTTTAAAAATTGAAACAAAATTAGAAACTGCTGAAACAAAATATAAATGTGAAAATAGGAACATGGTAGTCAATTAAAAGTAAGAAAATTGATATATGTAATTGAAACAAACTTAACAACAAAGAAAAATTGAAAGTACAATTGAAACAAAATAGGAATGCTTAGCTTATTTACTCAACTATAAAGATGAAAGTAAGACTTAGAAAATGAAATTCATAATGTAAGAAGCAATGCATGAATGTTATAAACTGAACTTGAATTGAAATCAGAAAAACTTAAATTGAATCTATTAAAAACAGAACAACACTAAAAACTATGTTAAGAATATCAAACTTGGACCATGGTCTCCTTTGCATTCTTATATGCAAGGAAATCAAATCTGAAATTCGTGAGTGTTATAGAAACATATAGACTAATCAATCTATACATTTATAGCAAAAAAATCTAAATCAAGAGTTGAAAACAACAAGAATTATAAGAAGAAAACAAAATTGACATGATATCAAATTTCTTATTTTGCTAAAACAATCATATGAACATTAAATTAAATCTAAAATATAAAGAAAGTAATGACATGAAATTGTAAGGACAAACTACTAATGAGTTATTCAATGAATAATTGAATTAAAAGACAATAACAATGCTAGAAATGTAAATAGATACGTGTAAACTAAGTAGAACAATGTGACAATTGAAATTGAGTAGAATAAGCATTAAACCAAATTGTAATGGATACAAATTACTCTAAATTGGATTTTAATTGGTGCAAAATGTAAAAAAAAAAAAAAAAAAAAAAAAAAAAAAAAAAAAAATTATTAAAAATAAAAATAAAAAAAAAAACAAAAAAAAAAAAAAATAATCGATGAAACATTATTAGAATTGAAAATCAAGTTGAAAACAATAGAGAGCTCTAAAAGTTAGAAAAACATAAAACTAACTATTCTAACTATCCTAGGAAATTACAATTCTACCCTTATAAGAAAAGAAAAGAAAATCTAAAATAATAATGTCTCAAAGTGTAGGGCCTATTCAAAGTGAAAAAATTAGAAGCAAAATAGTCAGACTTATAGAAAGTGTAGGAACTCAATGATTCAAAATTATACAACATTTACACTATATCTTATACAAATCCCAATTTCTGTGAAAAATACAAATTTATTAAAAATCAAGAATAAGAAGAATAAAAACACCTGAAAAATATAATAAGCCTTAGAATGACAGTACAAAACTGAGTTATGAAGTAGTGACATTGTTGATTTGTAATTATTCTTTTATTTATTATTATTTATTTATTCTTGTACAAAATAGAATGTTGATTATTACTCAATGTTGGTTCCAGTGACGTACGTGATGTGTAGATTTCTGAAGGCAAGAGAATTGACTCTCAAACGTCAAGTATATGTAATATGCAATACAAGAATCAATTCTATGAAAAAAAATCAATTTTATGACGTGGTTAATGCTGTGACAAAGTAGCAAGGAATCAATTCTAATTCTTATATATATATATATATATATATATATATATATAATCATTTTTTATTTTATATATAATATAAATAATATAATATAAAATAATAATAATAATAATAATAATCAATTATATTTTTGTTATTTTAAATAACAACTTCAATTTTATTCTAACATAATTTATACTATTTACATTTATATTATATTATATTTATTCTTAAACTTAAAAGGTGAAATGATAATCATCTAATTTTATCTATTAAATAATTTATTTTATCTATCATATCCATTATATCATATATAAACTTCTACAGACTTTCATCTCAAATCCATTAAAATCACATCATATTTTTCTTAATAGAGACAATCTCATATTGACATTTTTTTTTCTTCTGAAATCCACTCAATTACTAGATCATAAACATTCTAGTAGCTTGTAATTATTCCAGTGTGATAATAGTTATTTTATGTTGATGCTCATTTTGTGATTATAACTTGTTAATTTTAACAAATATGTTGTGCAATCTGCGTTATATTTGTCTTTTAAATACGTACCTTTTGAAGTTCAATCGCCATTAAATGCCCAATAATTTTACATAGTGAAAGTCATCTAAACTATGCCAATAAGTCTAAAGAAAATCTATAAAGGCTCCTTTAATGATTTAGGTACTATAATATGGTGGATGACAATGCCATTAACCCTATATGGAACCATTACCTCAATTAAATATTTGAGTAATTAATATATGAATCTAAATGGGATGTTGATTGGAAACAAAGAACATTAGGTATTTGATAAGGATATGAGGATAATCCTAATATCATGAATTTGAAACTACTTGTTGAATTCAATTAAAAGAAAAATCTTTTTGCACTTGTTATAATGATAATAATAGATGGATTTCTTTTTAAATTTGTTCAAAATGGAAGGTTTAAAAAGTTTATACAAAAGTTAAATTACTAACCCAATTGACGTAGTCAAATTCATTCTGCTCGAGAGTGGATTGAACGTAAATTGAATTTAACATATAAATTATAGAAACTCAAACAAATACAATTCAACCCAATGATGTGTTTTAATAGATTGAATAACAAATTTGTCCAAATTCTACCTAATCTTACCCACAAATAATCCTCCACATTACATTGTGTATTATTTCAATGAAAAGATGAAGAATGCAAGCAGATCATGCTGGTAAAATATTTGTTTATTGAATGACATATGTGAAAAAAAATATAAAGTCGTTAAAATATATAAATGATTTGATCAATTTATCAATTATTATTTTACGCTAAAGAAATATAAATATTCTTTTGTTAAAATATAACATTTAATATTAGTCGACACCTTTATTATATTGTAAAATCTATTTCACTTTTTACTTTTTTTTTAAATAAAACAAAACCAATGCATGGAATAATAATTAATAAAATAAAATGATGTTTCTGGTGCAACATTTTTGTCAAATAGGGAAGCACACGTATTGATGTTTGTCGGCACGAGACAATACACGTTCCTCGTTTTGTATATAATAATATAATAATACACATTTCTAGTATGATAAGACACTTAATTTTAAACTTTTCTCTTATTTTTGTCTATCTTGGCTAAGAAAAATAACAAACTCATTAGACTTTCTAACCTCAACATTTTAGATATCGTTGTTTAGAATTTGTCAGTGTCTTCTCGTAATTTTAACTTCATAAAAATAACGAACTCGTTACACTTTCTTCAATTGGTTGGAATTGTAGTCGCATACTAGGGAAAAATAAGTAAATTAAATTATATATAAATGATAAAGATCCATAAAAGTATCACTTTGTATTATACTTAGAGAAAATAATTCTTAAGTTTCATTAAATTTAAATTTATTAAATTCGATTTTATCTTTTTACATGTTATGTTTATATAAGGTCACTCAAAGGTACTAAATTTTAATGTTTTATTTGAACAAAGCATACTAATTATTTCTAAATACAAAAGATTATTTTAATAGTAACTAATATCTAAAATTTTAAAAATATTAATTGATGGTATTTTTCAATTAATATTAACTTTTAATTAAATCTTGCAAGATATTTTAAGACTTTTTATTTGTTCATATCGTTATCTTTTTATTAATGTTAACCACAATTATTTTGATAAATATTAGCAATGTTATTTGTTTGAAATCTTATAAACACACTTCAAGAAAATTCGTAAATACAAACTAAAACAAAAAATAATTAGATAATTTAGTGACTAATTTGGATACAATTTATAAACTTAAAATTATTGAGATTAAAAGTTGTCTCTATTGTTAGTTTTGAAATGGTGAGTTTTGTCAAGAGGGGGTGGTTGAATTGGTTTTATAAAACTTTTTCGAAAGCATAAACCTCTTTTCAATTGAATCTAATGGACTGGAAAGTTGGATGTAAATATAGCAGATCAATACACTTTCAGTCGATTAAAAATATAAAACAACAGACTAAATTGTTCTTGATGCTATGAAACAGACGATTAAAAATACAGATCAGTTGGCTAAAATACTGAAGAATTATGTAGAATGCAGAATTCGCAAATTCAACTCAAACAACAATCTTTTACATACAAGATATGTTCCAATAAGTATTTATAACAAGTATAAAGCCTCAAATTACACAAGAACGCATTAAATCACACCAAAGATCAAATTGCTTGGTTTTCTTGAGTTTTTAAAGAGTTTCAAAGAGAGTGAGATGAGGGAAAGAAGAATGCACAACTGTTTTTATACTGGTTCACTCAATCACAGAGCTACATCTAGTTTACCAAGACAACTTGAGCCTGGTTTCCACTATATTCAAAATTTTTATAAATCAAACACCAAGATTACACTTTTGAACAACAAAACTCACAAGATTTTTGACTCACACACAAATCTAGACACACACCCTACAAGAATCACACTTGCAGACCTGAAAAAACATCAAGCAAACCATCCAGAGCAGAAGAACATCCAAACCTGATGGTGGCTGTCCCTAGCCAACCCTACATGTGTTCTTCAAGCTACTCACAAGCCAAAATGCCTCCAAGATCAATCAAGATCTTCAAAACACGAGTTGCAGCTGTGTATTGTAGAGAGAGAGCTTTCTAGAGATGAATGACAAAATTCTATGCTAAAAAACTCATATCTGCACCTCTGCTCGCGAAAACACAACTTATATAGTCTAGTTTAAGTGAAAACAATCTATTGAATTTTTCGTACAGTCAGCTGATTTCACTTGACTTACATGAAATCAATCAATTGAAAAATAATTTAACTAACTAAATACATTCATACCAGAAACTATATACAACAAGCCTTTTAACCTGTTAAAACCTATTTTAACAGATTAAAAGAGACACACTAAGGCACATAAGACATCTAACCTATGTCATATGGCCTACCAACAAGATATAACACTAACACATTACATTTAACATGCTATATACAGATTTAACACACTAAAACATAATCTTCAAATGGATCTTCATCAATCTTGATCAAACACTTAAGATCTTCATGCACATGGCTTTATCAATTGATTGCTTTAAGCTTGCTTGTGCCAACATCTATAATAAATAAAAATTTATAATTAGTTTGTGAATTAGACTTTGAATTGATCTCTAACATTAGTTACCAATATTTTGGCTAACAAAAGAATTAGTGTCTAAATTGGTCATTACACTACTAGAAAAAAACATTTTAGCCATCGACGAAATTGTTGGTTAAATGGGTAAAATGGGTGGTGAAAATCGAATTACACTACTAGAAAAAAAACACCCTTAGCCATCGAATTAGCCACCAGAAATAATTAGTGATGAAAATCCTAGTCGCAAAACCGTTAGCCACCAAAATAAATCGGTGGTAAAATCGAAAGCTAAATCACTGGCTAAACTAGTGGCTGAACCAATCTGTCGCAACCGAGATCGTGACGGGATTACAAAAATAATTTTAAAAAAAACAAAGGAGTTGCCACCATGGAAAACTATAGAAAAACCTTAAAAGAATGGTCTTCGAAACCAAATTTGGATTCGGGAGTCAGTTACGTGTGGGAAAGGTATTAGCACCCCACAACGCTCGTGTTAAGACAATTCCCTCTTTAATTAAGTGTGCAAGATAGAATCTGATGTTTAAAATATGTGTTGTTCCCCAAAAAATCAAACAAAATAGAAAAACACATACAAAAATAATAAAGATTAAATTTTTTTGGGCCCGATGAGGATTGTACCTCGCTCCTACGTATTTCGATTTGAAAAATCAGGGATAACGTAGTTCTTTGTAAAAAATTGGTTGTTTGATATTATTATTTTGTTTTTTTAATTTTTTAGATTTTAATATATATTTTTTGTATTAATATCAAGAGAACCTAAGATTCAACATGATAAAAAATTTAGGTATCAAGCAAATCCGAGATTTGACATGATATTTAAAATGATTTTATAATTTTTACTTTTTTATTATTATTAATTTTTTTAAAAAAGAATTAAAAGTATATGAAGGATTGTTTTGATTATGAAACAAGTTTGAGACTTGATATGATATTCAATACTTATATAAAAGAAATAATATAATTTTTTATCTTTTTTTATTTATTTATTATTATCTTTTTGTAGAGAGAATTAAAGCCTATGAAAGAAAATAAACCTTTTTAATTGTTAAGATAAATGGCATTCCAAATAAAAGAAAAGAGAAGGGTTGACCATATCAATGATAAACCCAAAATCATCTAACGTGCGAACCCCATACACATTTAATCATACAACAGGTCAATCTATCATACATTTCATATTATAAGAGAATCATGAATAACATTAGAAGCAAAGAGAATTTACCTTAAGGTGACCCCCTTTGCATGTGTGCTCTGGTAATAAAAAAGGAGAAGGGTTTTTCCAATTTTTTTTCCTGTCTGTATGGAAGAAATTTTGTGCTTATATAGGCCCCTTGGGGTACCCCTGAAATCGTAGTCTTTTAATTATAATAAAATATATGAGGAAAGAATTGGTCCTGATGAAACATATTATAGAAATTAAATAGTCGCATAATATCCACTGTGTTGATTATAATTATTAACGAAATATTGTATGTAATTACTAGAATCATATTTCCGTCACATAAAGATCGTGATCAAATCATAACATATTTTTCATATAATTGATTCTAATTATTACCAGGAATATTTTCTTTTAACCATTAAAATCGTACCATTCTCTAAAATCATTATTATTGGGAATATTTGCTTCTATTTAAAATAATACCTTTCTAGACTAACAACGCAAAAAAAACACATCACATAAGTGTAAATGCAAGATATTTATTCAAATTTTTATAAAAAAATGGCTGTTAATATTATACCCTTCTCTAAAAACAGAAATTATGAAACGTCCTTTTCTGACATGTCATGTGAAGAGTGTAAATAGCAAACAATGGGGGTGAAAATATGTACAAAACATTTGGGCTCATGAAAAGCGTGTGATAATTAAAAACAAATTAGATTCTCCCTTCTCTTGGTTTTTTCTTCTTTTTGTTCTTTTTTTCCAATGGTATAATTAAAGTTAAAAAAAACCTACCATCAATCAAAACATATCTTTTTTATTTTATTTTATTATTTATTATTATTATTATTATTTTATATATTATTTTTTTTTATTATTATTTTTTTAACAAAACAAATGCATTTACCCGAAAGAAATTGGGTGTTGATAGTTGTCCCTCTTTACTTAGATTTGACTAGATAACATGAAAGTGAAATTTTCATATTATTATAGTAAAAGATAAGTAAAGATAAAAACTTTAATTTCGTTCAGGTTTCAAAAATGAAAAAAAGGAACTCGACCATTGTCTCACAGAGGGCTGATATAACAAAAGAAAACCTGCACTCGACCATTGCCTCGTAGAGGGCCGAGATACCAACAGAAAACCTGAACTCGACCATTGCCTAGCAGAGGGCCGATATAACAAAAGAAAACCTGACCTCGACCATTGCCTCACAGAGGGCTACTATGCCAAAAGAAAACTTAAACTCGACCATTGCCTCGTAGAGGGCCGATATATCAAAAGAAAACCTGCACTCGACCATTGTCTCGTAGAGGGCTGAGATACCCAAAAGAAAACCTGAACTCGACCATTACCTCGTAGAGGGCTGATATAACAAAAGAAAACTTGACCTCGACCATTCCCTCGCAAAGGGCCGATATACCAAAAGAGAACTTGAACTCGACCATTGCCTCGTAAAGGGTCAATATATCAAAAGAAAACCTGCACTCGACCAGTGCCTCAAAGAGGGTCGAGATTCCAAAAGAAAACCTACACTCGACCATTGCCTAGTAGAGGGCCGATAAAGTTGGTCTTGAAGGCTAGACAAAGCTAGGCTTAGGGGCCAGTGCGAAACTAGGCTTGGGGCTAACAAAGCTAGGCTTGAGGTGGCCAGATAAAACTAGGCTTGAGGGGCCAGTGAGAAATTGAGCTTGAGGGCTAGACAAAGCTAGGCTTGAGGTGGGCAGTGCGAAACTGGGCTTAGAGGCTAGACAAGGCTAGGCTTGAGGTGGCCAAATAAAGCTAGGCTTGAGGGACCAATGCGAAACTGGGCTTGAGGGCTAGACAAAGCTAGGCTTGAGGTGGGTAGTGCGAAACTGGGCTTAAGGGGCTAGTGCAAAACTGGGCTTAGGGGCTAGACAAGGCTAGGCCTAGGTGGCCAGATAGAACTAAGCTTGTAGGCTAGACAAAACTAGGCTTAGGGGCTAGACAAAGCTAGGCTTAGGGTGACCAAATGAAACTGGGCTTTAGAGGCCAGTGCGAAACTAGGCTTTAAGGGCTAGTGCGAAATTGGGCTTTAGGGGTCAGTGCAAAATTGGGCTTAGAGGCTAGACAAGGCTAGGCTTGAGGTGGCCAGTGCGAAACTGGGTTTAAGGGGCCAGTGCGAAACTGGGCTTAGAGGCTAGACAAGGCTAGGCTTGAGGTGGCCAGATGAAACTAGTTTTAGGGGCCAGTGCGAAACTAGGCTTTAGGGGCCAGTGCGAAACTAGGCTTTAGGGGCTAGACAAGGCTAGGCTTGAGGTGGCCAGATAAAAATGGGCTTGAAGGGCCAATGCGAAACTAGGATTGGGGCCTAGACAAAGGTAGGCTGGAGAGCTAGACAAAGTTAGGCTTTGGAGCTAGACAAAGGTAGGCTTGGGGTGGCCAGATAAACTTGGCTTCGGCCAGACAAAGCTGGGCTTGAGGTGGCCAGATAAAACTAGGCTTGAGGGGCCAGTGCGAAACTAGGCTTGGGCCAGACACAACTAGGCTTGAGGATATATGAATGAAGAGGACCATCAATTAGAGAAACATTAAAGAAGCAAAATTTTGAATTTTTCTCATTTTCTTCATTTTGAAATAGAAGGATTCGAAAATCGTTCATGAGAATGAAGAGGGTTTCGGTCCCAAAAGTGACAAGAATTTTTTTCATTTCATTAAAAAGAACTATGATGCATGATGATTAAAAAATGTTATGAATTTTTCTTTTTGAGCATTTAGATGATTTATGCATGCATGAATATGCTAACATAGTTTGATATGAGCATGAATATGTTAACATAATATGATATGTGCATGAATATGCTAATATGATATATGCATGAATATGTTGGCATGTATGTGACTTTCTTTTTCTTTTTTGAACCAAATACTACATAGAACCTAATTTTGCTAACACATGTTTTGATATTTTTTTGTTTGATAATTTTTTTCTTTTCATAAAAATGAATGATGTATGTATGATTAGATATGAATCTATGCATGAAGCATACCCTTGTGTATTTTTCACCTTTTACATTGTATCAAACTTATTTCAATTGATCCCCAATTTGTTGTTATTTTTAGATTTATGGAATCCTTTTGTTTTGATTTTTTTCTTTGAAAAATATTCTTTGGTCTAATCAGTTTATTGAGAAACTCTTTTCTGTATCATTGCTTTTTGAACACTATTTGAGTGACATACATGAAATTGACAAATCTCTTGGAAGGGATTAGATGAGGTAATTGACTAAGGAGTTATCCCAATTTTATAGTTAAGACTTCAGGACATGAGGTGTGTTTGGGTTTGTCCCAATTAATGATAAAAAAAGATGGAAACTTCAAAATTTGCCCCAATATGAGGGTATAGATTGGTCTCAGGGTGCAAAATGTGTTTTAGCTTGTCCTAGTTGTTGGTAGCATGAGAATGTTGAAAACGATGGGAGACTTCACATTAGTTGCCCCAATGTAAGCTTGACAATCAAAATCAATAATTGCCCAAATTTATCTAACATTGCACCTAAGATTTATTTGACTACCTCTGTTCACCACTTTTTTTTTCACTTTTCAACTCTTGTTTCTCTTTTCTTTTTTGCATAACTAATTTTTTTGTCTTTCCAAACTTTTTTTATTTTTTTATTAGTGAATTACAAGTCTAATGAAATAGATGCAAACATTATGTTAACTTCAGTGGGAAGGTGACTCTTGGTAATTAGAAAGAAATTTTAAGTTTTTATAGGCTCAAAATGGATAACAAAGGAAGATCATTTTTTTTCTTGATAAAGAAACATGGCCACACATAATTTCAACTCATGAATTGTTTTACTTTCAAAAGCTTTAATCCAAAGGGGAAAAAATCAATCACATTAGAGGTTGTCCTTTGTTTGCCCTTACTTTGTTTGGTATTATTTTCTATTTCTTTTGTTGTCTTTATTTTTGCCTAGACCGCCCTATTGGATTTTCAGTCTAGCAGACTTTTCTTCATTTTTTCTTTTCTTTTTTTGTGTTCAAAGACTTACTTCAATTTGAACTCATTCTAAGACACATGTCCCTTAATGATGACCTCCATGGAATACAATGGAGGAAAGGTGATAGGAAAAGAAATGAATTTGGGCAATTCCATGTACACAAATTATAGCAATGTTTCAAAAGTATGCCACTTTTCATAAAAAAAATTATGCATTTATTCAACTAACTGATTTGACCAAAGAATAATTTATTTTCTCCTCTTATTTTTTTTTCACCTTTCGCAAGATTTCATGAATTTATTAACAAAAAATTTGAAACAATTAGTTTTTAATTTATTATAATGAAACTTTTGTTTTAAAATGTGGTGTTGATGCATGTTATGTGTTATGCAAAGTGACACGAAAATGCAAGATGCTACAATTTGGAAACTACCTATACATATGCATGTGAGTGTATGTATGGTATGTACTATGCAAGGTGGCATGAAAAAACATTAGGATGAATATTATGCATTATACGACATGAATCCAGAGTGGATCCATGATATGTGTCAAGTGAATGTAAAAATGTTATTTACCTTAAAAACTATGTGCATGGTACCATGAATGAAGACAAGATGTGGATGTAATGCATGTATGCGCCTCGAAAGGCCATTATTTATACGTTGATACAAATATGACACAGTTAAAAATTAACTATTTAATTTTATAAAAATGAAAAGATTAAAAAAAATAAAGAAATAATGCACGCTCCCTTTATGTCCTTGTCCTAGAAGGTGTAGAGAAAATCTATTTTCTAGGTCATATGATTCTTCCAAGGATAACTCTAAATTATCTCATAGACCTCTAGAGTTGAAGTCAACCTCAGGACATAATCCACAACGATAGGCGACCTAACAGATGTGGCATGTCAAAAGGAAGCAAACTCTAGATGAAGTCTTCCCAATAATCAAGTAGATATGAGATCTAGCATAACAATCGTTGGACCTCCACTCCTTATGGCTAACTCAGGTCCGGGTATAGGACCCCAATATTAAAATGAATGCACTAGCCTACCATGTGTAGTGTGTGAAGGGAGCAACCTAAGACTACCCAAATTCACACCTGCAAAATAACCAGAAAATTCCTAGACATATATAACAATTGTCTTCTACTCTAGGTTCAATAATTTTAACAATATAATCATATGAGGACATCAAAGCAAGTAAAGATGACATCAAGACAAACAAAGATAGATAAATATACATAAAATAGAACAAAAGACAAGGGGAAAACAAGTATATTAAAACAACATACCTTTTGCACATTCAACTAATAGGATTGGCTCTCAAACATGTCCCTAGTGGAGTCACCATCTGTCACAACCGAGATTGCGACGGGACGACAAAAATAATTTAAAAAAAACATAGGAATCGCCACCATAATTTATTATGGAAAACTATAGAAAAACCTTAAAAGAATGGTCTTCGAAACCAAATTTGGATTCGGGAGTCGGTTACGTGTGGGAAAGGTATTAGCACCCCACAACGCCCATCTTAAGACAGTTCCCTTTTTAATTAAGTGTGCAAGATAGAATTTGATGTTTAAAATATGTGTTGTTCCCCACAAAATCAAGCAAAATAGAAAAACACATACAAAAATAATAAAGATTAAAAATAAATTATTTTTTTTTATTTTTTGGGCCTGACGAGGATTGAACCAGTGGCTAAATCAAAAGGCTCTAAAATAAGATTCTTCAAATTGATGTGTTGTAAAACATGTTTCATATGCTCTTCTTTTTGGCATATGCGTTCTTTTTATTGCTTATTATCTTACATAAGTTGTGCCATCTTTTCTTCAAATGTCTTATCCTTAGCTTTCAATTCACCACCTCTACCCCTTGATGTCATCTACAAGTGAAATTATTGCATATATAACATTTGATAGAGGTATGAAATTAGAACAATCAATTTTCAACCAAAAAAATGAGTTAATTATGATAAAAAGACTCAAACTTGATTGTATTTTCTACAATAAAATGTGTTGGTTATCTTGCCTCTCATCACTGCAATTAAAATCAAAGTCATATTGATGTAAACCATTATTAACATGAGATATACAATCAATTATAATGCATCAATTACCGAAGTGGTATATGTGTCATCAAAATCATTATCATTATCAATGTCACTCTCACTTCCACTTGAAATATAATCCACCTCATATTCTTCATCCATGTTTGTATCATTTAGTAAGTTTATTGTTATTTCTTCGCCCTCATTATCAACATCAACAAGAGAATCATGAATGAAGTCTGAATCAACATGTAGCACTACTTAAAGTTGTAGAAGCTCATTCTACTACAAGCTTTTGTCTTAATTACTCCTAACCAACCTTAGTGTCCCTCGAGATATTTGGTGTAATAAACTTGTTCTGCTTGTTGTGCAAATATAAATGGATCATATGCTTTATTATATCTTTGTGACTGCTTTACTTGAATGATTCCATACTTATTATCTACTTTGGTTCCTATATTAGGAGTATTATCAAACCATTCACATTAACTAAATTCATGTTGGCAAGTGAGTAAACTCCAATTGAATAATATTAGACAATACTCCATAGAAATATGACTATAATTGACCATTACTTCCTCATACATAAATACCATATTTAGAGTAATTCATGCCTTCACTCCAATGAATAGAGTGGAATTTGTATCCATTGATAACATAGACAGGCCATGAATCAACTTTTTGCTTTGGACCCCATGCCAAACTAACCAATAATGGATCTTGAATATCATTTTCTAGATTAAGAACCTACATAAGAGAATATATATTATACTATATGAGTCTGAAAATAAAACTTGTACAAGTGGTAAATTAAAAACGTACATATTGTTTGAACCATGTAGTAAAATGGGATGAAATGTCTTTATCAATTTGAGCATCAAAAGCAGTACGACTAAAATCTCGTAAGTATTCAACATAAATACTACAAAGAAAGAACCAATTACTCAAACCACACAAACTAACATAACTAACATACATGTAAAAGGAGTAAACATCATCTTACTCAAGGTACGGTTGAACCTCATCACAATTTTGAAGAGTATACAATTGGGCAACATCAAAGTCTCTTTGGTTTATATTCTATGTGATGGATTTTCCAATTGCTCTTCCTAGGTAATAGAAAATTGAAATAGGAGGAGTAAATGAAGAACATTCACCTACTTCAAGGTTACGATGGATCCTAGTCCTGCTCATTTCAACATGATTAGGATAATAAAATGAGGCAAATGTTGATGTTTCCTCCACTAAGTAAGCTTCACAAATAGAGCCCTCCACTCTAGCTTTATTTTTTACTTTCTTTTTTAAGGAGTGTAAGAACCTAAGAAATAATATAATATTGCATCATTTAAAATATTGAAGAAATAAATAATAAACGGTGTAAAAGTGAATAGTAATTTTATACCTCTCAAAAGGATAAATCCACCAGTATTGGACTGGACCACCAAATTTTGCCTCATAAGGTAGATGAATTGGAAGATGTTCCATGGAATCAAAGAAGCTTGGTGGAAATATTTATTCCATTTTACACAATAACATAAGTATATTTCTTCCATTACTTTTATGTATTCAACATTTAGTGTAGTGGAACTTAATTCTCTAAAGAAAAGGCTCAGTTTAATGAGAAATTTCCAAATTGATTTTGGCAATGAATCAAATGCAATTGGAAGCAATCGTTGCATGAAACACGACGGTCATGACTTTTCATCCCATGTAAATTGGAAGCATATCCATCTAGAAGAGTAAGTTCTTTAACCCCCTTACAAATAGATACTCTTTGGGATTTGTTGAATGTATATGCTGCCTTTGGTTTGATAAGTTTGCCATCACCAATGTCTTTCAATTCTAACTTTTTTTTATTGCATATTTCTGCTACATCCAATCGACCCTTATTTGTATCTTTAGTTTTCCTTTGATATCCATCACAATGTCAAACATATTCATGAACACATTTCTCTTTGTGTGCATAACATCAATATTATGACGTAAAAATTGGGTTTTCCAATATAGCAACCTCCAAATATTCTATGTTAGTTTTGACTTGAATGAGGTTGAACACGTCGTGATATATTTAACTAACAAAAAAATTAAGTAAAACATAATAAAGTGCTATTAGAGATTGCCTTAACTTCAACTTTTACACATTCTTATCTCTCAAACATTCATAAAGAAATATTTACAGAATGCCCTAGATGTGGTAAACATTCTTTTGAGTCAAAACTAAATCATTCTAAGACATGTATGTATTAATAGAAATAAGTGTTCTAAAACATAATAAGCCATATGACCAAAAGAAAACCAAGAAAATGAGTAGCATTGAAACTACATCACGTGAAAGTGAATAGCATCAAAACCAACCCACACCGCTACACTACTACACCACTCGAGTAAGAACGAAACACTTGCATGTACCACATGATTGAAGAAAACAATCTGCACCTCTAGAAGTCTAATAACAAGAAAGAATGGAAGCAAAAGCAAGTGGGCCCTTCGGACTCTAACAAATACCCAACATGTGCTATTAAAACATAAAGAGGACAAAGCTTTCTCGCACCAACTTAAAGCATGATCTCATGATCTCATTCTATTACACCACGTCACCATGGAAAGATTCAAAGCACCTATTGCACCAAACCTCAAGAAATAAGGTTGACCCAAGGAAAATGATTTGAGCAAATGAGAGAAGGAAATAATTAAACTTATATGTGGTTTGACTTTTCTTCCAACAAAAAGTCCTGGTGCCCACCTCATACAAGTCCCATCACTTCTACAAAAATTTTAACCCTTAAATGCATGATCCACAATTTGGAAGACGCATTGCACTGTAACATACACACAATCACGGTTTCTTATGCCCAAAATTTTATTCCATAAAGTGCTGAATAATTGATTAAACGATGTATAGTATTTGTGAATAAACAAACGAAAGCAAATGCTGCACCCCATTCCTATTACTAACGCTACACCACAAACGAAAGACGTTAAGCATAACAAGGTTTTGAAGGACCCCAAAGCATAAAAAAAAACTTACATCCATCCTAAAACATGCACCTATTTAATGTGAAACAACACCCATTTAATGTGAAACAACCCCCAACTAGTTCACGCACCACAAACATGTATAAACAGGAAGTTATGCAGTCCAAAGGCAATCCACAAAGCACTAAAACAAGTGGTATAAAAAGCTAGAAAGAATCAATAAGATAAAATGCTAAGTCAATAACTTACTTGTGTTCCAGGTTCACAACTCCTGAACGTTGTCTCTACTTCTATTTTCTCCCAAGTCTCACATCTGTTGCAGATGCACACATTAATAAGTTAACCCACCAAAGAATGGTACATTTATTTTTCAAACTAACTTTCTAGATTTTATAATTATCCCATGAGAATAAGACTAACAAGAGTGGAAGAAGGAATTGTGGACAAGACCACTTCAAGGCATGTTAGGTGTGTAGCAATGTGTGACAAAAGAGGGGTCATTTATGATTCCTGCATGGAATTTAACTGATATTTCAGGAAATGAAAATTTGGCATCCAACTAGCTTGATATCTAACATTGTATGAATATCTATTTTCCTTCTACTTGTTTCTTATGATAAATGGGTATTACATTACATTTCCCTTTTTATTATTCAAAAATCAAATGGGAATTGTTTACTGAGCATCAATGAATGATACTGAGAATCAGTGAACTGTCACTTGTCTAGCCCATGCAAACCAAAATATTTACTAAATTCAAAACTAGTGAGAATCAATTCAAAACTTAAGTAAATGTCACTTGTTTACATGCTATTTGTTTGAATCTAATACACATCTCATGTAATCAGATCATATATTATTCAACTTTCCCCCTCATTTCCTCCTTTTCAATTGGCAAAATTTAAACATGAAAAATGTGATAATAAAGTAGAAAGTTAGAATATTATTAGTGATAATGCATAAACTTATGCTTGTTTTTTACTCAAACTCTAATATCATATCTTTAGATTTCACCATTGCAATACCCATCTCCTTGTACTCTTTTATCAATGCTGGAACAGTAATGTTGTTGGTAGCTGCTATGGTTTCACTTTCCTCAACAATTTAGAAGCATTAAGCATTCTTGCTTTGAGAGGTAAAAGCAGTCATGTTTCCAATTCATCCACTAACCTACAAGTAAGTAAAGAAACTAATGTAAGGTACTATATAACAAACAATTCTCTTTTCAATTTCTTAGAGTTTTTCTAACACATACCGATAGAATCCAATAAAACAGTAAAAGGAATTTGAAAGATAAAATTCAATGTATTATTTCAATATTCTCAAAACAGAGAGGTTTAGTAACACTCTCGTCCCATCCCAAACCAACCTATCCTTTGGTTTCCCCTTTCAAAAAACCAGCCCCCCTTCCTTTAGGACCTTCTCTCTCCTATACCCCATGATCCCTCTCCTTCCCTCCTCACAACCACGTAGACAATTCTGTTGCAACCGAATTAGTGAGTGTGTGTATGTGGACCCCAAGTAATGGGCTTCCATTTTTTCCTCTCGTATACCTTTTGAGCCTTCCTAATTTGCCCTTCTATTTCAATTTTTGTATCAACTTCTCCTCCCTTAAAATTCACCTTGTCCTCAAGGTGGAGTTCTGGAAAGGCTTCCATCATCTTGGACACGGATTCCCATGAATTTTCACATTCTGGCATATTCTTCCATTTCAGCAGTACTTCTAACAATTGATCATTTTCTCCACGCACTGCTAACACCTTTTCTGGTTGGACTTGTAACTCCAATTCATCAATCACATATTCTGGTAAAGGTTGGACAACAACATCAGCTTTAAGAGTGGACTTCAATAAAGATACTTGAAAAATAGGGTGTACCCTACTATAATTCGGTAATTTCAACTTATAAGCCACTTCTCCCACCTTTTCAACAATTTCATATGGACTATAAAACCTTGGGCTAAGTTTCTTATTAATTATCTTAGCCAATTTCTTCAACTTATAAGGTTGTATCCTCAAATAAACCACATCTCCAATCTTATACTCCATCATTCTTCTCTTTTTGTCAACCTGTTGCTTCATCCTATTTTGGGCCTGCACCAGGTGCTCTCTCATCATGTCTAGCATTTCATTTCTCTCCTTCATCATGAATGAGACTTCATCTAGGGTTGTTGTTGCCATATCTCCTTTAATCATTGGAGGAGGATCTCGATCATACATGGCTTTGAAAGGTGTCATCTTCGTATCCACATGATAGTTGGTGTTATACCAATATTCAGCCCAACTAAGCCATTTATGCCACTACCGGGTTTAGTACTTGTCATACATCTCAAATACGTCTCTAAGCCTCGATTTACTACTTCCGTCTGCCCATATGTCTATGGGTGATAAGCATAACTGAATTTTAACTTAGTTCCAGCCATCTTAAATAACTCTGTCCAGAAGGAACTCATAAATATCTTGTCCTTGTCAGAAATTATGGATTCCGAAAATCCATACAATTTCACCACCTTTTTCAAGAATAACTCAACAACATCTTTGGCATTATAAGGGTGTGCCAAAGCAATAAAATGAGCATATTTCGTGAGCCTATCCACCACTACCAAGATAGTGTCCATCCCTTCTGATTTGGGCAACTCCCCAATGATGTCCATAGAGACATCTGTCCAAATTTGTTTAGGGATAGGCAAAGGTTGTAACAACCCTCCAAGACTCAGTGTTTGATATTTATTTCTCTAGCATACCTCACATTTCTGCACATACCCTGATGAGTGCGTATTTTTGCCCTCATTCAGTATTTAATTCTGGGTAATTAATTGAATTTATGTGCTTAAAGAGTGATTTAATTGATAATTCTGATAATTAAGCTATTTGAGCGTGTGTGATAAAAA
>Ga0214544_1001766_pt1 | contig 45355 bp, 28 predicted proteins | sample CNSS3metaG_FD_160074 | JGI IMG/M metagenome (GOLD analysis project Ga0214544, IMG submission 160074) | Root nodule microbial communities from cowpea collected in UCLA plant growth center, Los Angeles, California, USA - CNSS3 | ecosystem: Host-associated > Plants > Roots > Nodule | place: USA...
CTCTCCAAGCAAGCATTAAGATCAGGCATGTAGGAAGTAGGGTAAAAAAGTAAGCATGAAGCTTTGACATAAGGTTTGTCTTCCTCTACCTTCTCTTGCTATTGGATTGAAGAGAAGGCCAAGAAAAAAGTAAGAGAATGTGTTAAGATTTTGAAAATGCAGAAAATTTTTTTGGAGATGTAGGAAGAAAGACTCTTCTAAATTACTACAAAAATGTAAAGAGACTTAGGTTGTAGGCCAATTCTTTCTGCACCGTCACGATTTCAATTTGCACCTCCATATTGATAATGAAATGTTCAATTTACCCTTACTGAAAAAACTAAAATAAGCCAAATTCTTTCATCTGTTCCTGTTCATCTTCTTCCTTCCCAGCTGTTGCACGTGTCGTCCACCCGGCCGCTCAACATTTTTTTCCTGTCACAATTTTCACATGAAATATAGAACCCAACTAAATAATTTTTTTTCTTCTTACAAAATATCTGGGTTCCATATGTAATCTTTCCTCAAATAATGAATAGCTTATGCTTGCCAAATATGAAAAAGAAATATCAGCAAGTGCACCTTGATCAAATACATGTATCCTAAAATCTACTATATATCTATAAAAATGTTAGTATAATGAAGTTATTGAACTCGACATTCCCCTTCATTGACATGTATGTTAGAGGAATGGTATTTTCGTCATTTTTCTGTTGTAGTGTTTTGGCGGTGCAGGCTGTTAAATGGTTTGATAGACATTTGTTGTCAGATTTCAAAATCCTTCTTCTCCAAAGTTAGTTGAGTCTTTCTTCTCCAGGTAACTTTCTTCTTCGTTCCTCCTTCTTCTCTATTTCTCATTCTTTTTCGTTCCTGCTTATTCTTTGTAAGTTCATTTTAGGTATAAATACAGATTTGGTACCCCAACTTTTTTGGAAAGTTCAATTTGGTACCCGAACTTTAGGAATGTTCAATTTGGTACCCAAACTTTTTAAACGTGTTTATTTTGGTACCTTCCGTTAAAGACTACATAACGTTGTTTGCCTTCTGTTGAGGTGGCATTGTGCTAGGGATACGTGGCAGAAACAATTGTTCAGATAAAATGAGTTGGAATCCCCCTTTATTTGTAAACTTTAAGTGCACTATTTTGTGGAACCCTAATAGGTGGTTTTCTCTTCTTCTGATTTTTCTAGACATTGCAGAAATGTCAAGGGCTCAATCATCTTCCTCTTGCTCTCACAATTCATGGTTGATACGAAATCAAAGCTTGTCCTGTAATAGTGGTGGTTGTAGAGGGTTGGGTGAAGCACCCACATGCAATTGCAGAGTGGAAGCTGTGTTGAGAACGGCTAGAACTGTGAAGAATGGTGGGAGACAGTTTTGGGGATGCCCTAATTTCAAGGTCAGGCTTCTGTTTTTTTTTTTTTTGTTTAGATAAGTTTATGTTTGTGTTTCCATGTAGTTGCATACTAAAGTAATTTTTTGTTGTGTTATTTTTTGAATAACAGGGTGGAAGTGGAGCTTCATATAGGTGCAATTTCTTTAAATGGTGCATTGAAGATAGTGATGACAAAAAGGATGCAACTATTCTGAGGCAAAGGCAGAAGATTTATATTCTAGAGAAAGAAGTTAAAGGATAGAGAAAGTGGGTCAACTTGTTAATTGGATTGGTGTGCCTAGTGGTTGTAGTTAATGTGATTTTAGTATCCATGATGTTGATGTAGAATGATATGATATTGTAGAGAAAGATTAGCTGTTTAAAGTTGTTGGATTTCACTTTAGGTGTTTGAAAGGTTCTTTTATAATATCAAATTCAATGAAATCAGTTAAATTTTGGAGTTATGGAAAATGTGAATCATCTGTCAAAGTTTTGCATTTATTTTTCTGCTATTTGAAATGTTACATGGGCCGTAATTACAAGAAAGGACTTTAAATTTGAACAACATCTGTCAAAGTTGATAGAAATTCATTGATAATGGAGTGCAGGGCTGCCTTGCTGTCATAGCCTTTTACAATAGACAAAAGTATGATAGAAATTCAAAGTTGATAGAAATTCATTGATAACATGAAATATGATATAAAAAAGTACATTGTTCATAGCCTTTTACAATAGACAAAAGTATTGGTAACACAATACCAATCCAAAATAACATAATCCTAAAGTCATTACAAAATGTGCAACCTCAAAATATTGGTAAAGTCATTACAAAAGATGCAGCTGCATTGTTAAAACTAATCCTAAAGTCATGGTTACCAAACAGCTCCTCGTCTATGCTGCAATTTTTGCCTTGAAAAAGGTCTACCACGTGTTGGATGAGGAATGAGATTTTGGTGGACTGGTTGGGATAATTCAGCTGCATGAGTTATCTGTGTTGTTGGCTCATGTGGTGCAGGTCCATATTGTGGTGTAGATGGTGGTGGAGGTCCAGGCTGTGCAGGTCCATATTGTAGTGTAGATGGTGGTGGAGGTCCAGGTTGTGCAGGTGCAGGTGCAGGATCTAGTTGTGGTGATGCAGATGTAGGTGCAGCTTGTGGTGTAGATGCAGGTTGAGGTGCAGGCTGTGGTGATGCAGATGCAGGTTCAGGACCAGGCTGTGGTGATGCAAATGCAATTCCTGTTTGTGGTGCAGAAGCTGGTGCAGGTGCAGGTCCATACTCTTTAGGCCGAAGGGGGCATGTTTTTTTGAAATGGCCAACTTCCATACATATAGAACATTTTTTTCGTACACCTGATCTCTTCACAAATATAACATGTTTATCTTTCTTCTTCAATTCCCAAGCTTCTAGACGTCTTTTTCTTTTTTGGCCTGCCTGGTAGGATTCTTTTTGGTGGAGGTAAAACATCTGGATATTGTGTGACATCCCATTGGTGTTGTCCATTGGTTGGGTATATTATTTGCTAGTAAGTCCCCTCATATGTTGACATCTTGAAGCATAGAGTTAAGAACTCTTCTTCATCCAAATTCAGGAATTTCATTGCAGCCAATGAGTGACAACAAGGCAGCCCTGTGATACATCATTTTCTACAGCTGCACTCCCTGGTATCTAGGTTAACAACAAATTTCTCCCCATTGAATGTGTGTCTAACCTCAAAATTTTTTCTGCAGACCACTTGGTATGATAAAAGCAAGATTGATTCTAAATTAACCACTAAAAATGTAAAGATTACATGATACTAAGAAACTAATTACAGGAGCAAATACCTTGGTAACCAGTTTTTGGTTTCTTTAGATTCCTCTTTCATTCTTGATTTAATTTTTGGGCAGATTGGCCCTTTTGATGCAATCACCTTTGATCTGTTGATGGCCTATCTATCCATCAAATAAACTCTAATTTGTTCCATCATAGTTATGATAGGCTTGCTCCTCGCCTCAACAATCACACCATTGAAAGCCTCACTCATATTATTCACTAATGTGTCAGACATAGGCCTTCGGCTGAACCTAGACAGACCAATTTATACAAAACAATGAGAACATGGTAATGGAAAATTGCGTACTCAATAATAAATCACAACAATATTGTATAAGTTCAGTCACCTAGGAGGTATGGCTATTAGATGTTTGAATGCCTCCAAGTTAACTTCTTTAATCATCCGCATAGTTGTTTCCCATTGTTGTGGATAAGTACTCACTGCAGCCTTCCACATCAGATTCTTCAGATTTTTTCCTAGGAATTTTTTCCTAAAGTTTGCATACAAGTGACGCATGCAAAATATCTTATCAGCTCCTGGCAAAATGTCTTGTACAGCAGGCAGCAAACCCTATTCAACAATTCAGTGCATACGTGTTTTATCCATGTGGTTGTTAAATATAAAAACAAATAACTTTTAACATACCTTCTGCTGGTCTGACATGAAAGTGATGGAAGAACATATATTGGGACCACCAAGATCGTCAACTAACAATTCCAAGAACCAAGTCCATGTATCTTTATTTTCTACTTCCACCACAGCCCATGCAATTGGCATCATTTGATCATTTGCATCCCTCCCAATAGCTGTCAACAATTCACCTCCATATCTCCCTTTGAGAAAACACCCATCCAAACCAATAATAGGTCGACAAAAAAAAAAACTATCTTTGCAGGCTTTAAGACACATATAAAATCTCATAAAGTATGTTTTCCCTTCAATTGTATCAACTTTAACCTTTGCAGTTGATCTCGGATTAGATCTCAGAATTTCATGGGCATAATCATATATTCTTTTAAATTGTTCATTAAAAGAACCTTCAACTTCCTCGTTGGTCAATGCCCTTGCTCTACGTGACATTGACTTAGTCACATTCATATTCCACTTTCTTGAGATTTTCTTATGAATATCCACAGCCCTAGTACTTGGATTATCTCTCATTGTGTTTTTGAATTGCCCACTTAACCACTTTGCATTTATTACATTCACATTGAATTATCTACTACATGTGTGCTTGTCAACTACTTTCCTTAGTTGCCAAATGTTTTTAGCAGGGACATATCCACAATATGCAAACCACTTGCATTTTCCCTTAGCTCCCAAACAAATAACTCAAAGTTTGCGGTTATCATTTCTTTGAATTTTCAATTTCAAACCAGAATGCACACTATACGTCCTAATTGAATCTACAAATTGGGCCTTATCTATGAAATATGTACCAATTTCCCACTGGTAATCTTCCATGTTTATGGGCATCCGGAAGGTCATGAAGCTTGACTTAATGTTGTCTTCTTTCTCCACTGACTCCTCACTTTCTTCACCACTGTCCAAGTGGTCTGACACCCATTCATTTTCAAATAATCCCCTATCATTAATGTTAACTTTACCAATTTCATGACTTCCCTCACTCAAATACACATCCACTTCAACACTTCCCTCACACAAGTTATGGTCATCTATACTATTTCCATCAACAAAACCTTCGAATTCCTGATCCCCTGTTGCATCAGCAATATCAGCTTCTGAATCAGTCCAACTCTGGACTTCAACATCTTCAACTCCCTCATCACATTTTTGATTTTCATGTCCCTCCTCCTCACCCTGAACATCATCCTCCATTCCATCTTCACATGTTTGATTTTTACCATCATCCTGCAATTGAGGATCAAGTACATTATCCCCTTCATCCACCTGTTCATTATTAGCATCATCCTGCAATCAGGATCAACTACATTATCCCATGCATCTGGTTGTTCATTATTATCATCATCCTGCAATTCAGGATCAACTTCTTTGTCATTAATACCATCATCCTGCAATTCAGCCTCCACATTATTGCCACCTATACAAACACTATCACGATCCATTTGCCCCTGTACCTCAACATTTTCATTACCAGTTTCATTTGTTGTCATCACCTAAAGGGTAATATTCCAAAAAGTTATCAAATACTTCAGCCTCAGAAACTGTGTGAACTACAAATAAATGCACATTCCCATTTCTTCTCGCAATATTTACCATGTGCAATGCTCCTTTATCATCACTCAACAACTTCAACTTATTCTCTAACACTGACCCTTTTCCAACTTTATACCACAATTCCTTCACAAGATGATAACCCATCTCTTTAAGTTTCCCTATAATCTCAAAAAAAACTCCACCAATCCGGGTCACAAACCCATGTAGTTGTTTCCCCATCACTATAAATTAAGCTACCATTCTGTATAAAATGGCTACCATGGTGGAGCACAACTTCAAAACAATCATCAGACATCACAACCTATAAAGTAAAACCATTTACCCATTTCAAAAAGAATACCCAAAAAAACGCTACAAATTACAGCCCATACCCCAAAATAAACAGTATAAAGTCATAAAGGGGACCACAACCCACTCACCCACTGCATGCTTTACTTTACACTTTACACTTTACAAAACCCTAGAACATTTATGAAATTCAATCCCTCACCCCACAACATTTATCAAATATATCACAACTTCTCACACACAAGGACCCCCACAGCAGAATCCCCACAACAGAACCCCCACATTTACGCAATATAATACAAACCCCAAAACGAAAGTGCAGCTTCGAAAATCAAAAAAATCAGAACGCATTCATCAACTCAAATATAAAAAGCAGGAAAGAAAACTCACCTTCCACTCGAAAATCAAAGCTCTGTCTTCCACTGCCAAAGCTCTGTCTTCCACTGCTGAAGCTTCTTCTTCCCAGCTTCGCCCTCTCCAACGAACGGAAGCAAATCTTCGTCTTTCTTCTCCGATCACCGAACGCAAATCAACCACCGAACCCTAACTCCCAAATTTAGCTTCTGCCCTAATTGTCCATTCTACAAATTTTTCAATTTCACTTCCCTAAACATCCCTAATTTTGCCCTAAATCGACAACAACGCTATTCTATATTTTTTTACTTCACAAACCATTTACTTCGATTTTTTTTACCACAAAAACCACGTGCCAAACCATTTTTTCTGCAACGTATGCCTTGCACAGTGCCATCTCAACAGAAGGCAAATAGTGTTATGTAGTCTGTAACGGAAGGTACCAAAATAAACACGTTTAAAAAGTTTGGATACCAAATTGACCATTCCTAAAGTTCGGGTACCAAATTGAACTTTCCAAAAAAGTTGGGGTACCAAATTTGTATTTATACCTTCATTTTATTAACTTCGTAACTACTTTTTCTCTATTGATCGTTGTTGTTGATCCTTTTTTTTATTAAAAGTTAAATATTTTTTATTTCCTGTTTATTGTTCTTCATGCATCTTTCAACTTTATCCATGATTTTTCTTCTTCGTCATCGTTTGTTATTGTTATGTTGAACCTTTTTGCATGTTGTCGATCATGAAAGGTTTTGTTTTTATACCTTCTTTTTTAGTTTAACTTGTTTTACCCTTGCTGTAGTATCTTTTCAAAGACGTTTATAGAATTTTCCTTTTTTTCAGTTATTATTTGTTCAACGTTTTTAGAAGACGTTCAGATGTTGTTGTTGAAAAGAAGTTTTTTTTTGTTTTTTGTAGTATTTTTATTTGTTCATTATTGTGTTCCTTTTGTTTAGTACTTATTGAAAGTCTTTTTCAGGTGTATGCACATTATTTGTTGATGAAAGTTTTTATTTATTTTTTTGCGCTTTATTTTGTTGAAGATGATTTGTAGCTTGATTTTGTGTTTTCTTTATTTTTCGTTTATTTATTTGAAGTCGTTGTGTCGTTGGTTAAAACTTAACACCAATTTTATTGTCATGTATTAGATGGCAAAAAAATTTGATATGATCAAGGATATTGATGGAAGAAGAGAAACCTTGAAACTTGCTGTCAGAATTGTAGATTTGTGGTATGTTGAGTCATGGGATTCCAAACGAAGTATGGAAATGGTTCTGATGGATCAAAAGGTAATGTAAAGTACCATATTTTAGAATGTTCTATATTTTATTTTATAAGATGACAACTATATTTAACCATATATATGTTAATTTGTTCTTCAAGGTGATCTTATTGTTGCAATGATTAGAAGGAAGATATGGGTGTTTGGGAAGACAAGCTAAACGAGGGTGAAAGTTACATAATGCATAACTTTAAACTGTTGAAGAACAGAGCTCAATATAGAGTTTGTGAGCATCCATTTAAGTTGTTTATAGGAGCAACGTCTATACGACCACAACCCATTGCAAGCATACCTAGAAAGCTTTGAAAGTTCAAAAGTATAAAGGATATCATTGATGGAATGTATTGTACTGATTTGTTGGTTGGTAAGTTTATTGTTGTATCCTCATGTATGTGTCCTATATTTTGTATTTTTGTTGATTCTTTTAATTTTTTGCATGTTAGATGTCATTGGTGTGGTGGACAATGTAGAGGAGAAAGTACATTCAAAAAATGTTGTCTTTGACCTCAAAGATTTGAGGTTGGTTTCATTATGTACGGTCTTTTATATTTATAGTAGTGTTTTAATTATTTGATTACAATTTTGTAATGTGGTGTTGTTATCTCATTAATGCAGTGGTGCTATAATCTGTTGCACATTGTGTGATTCATATTGCGAGAAATTATTGACTTATTGGAGGACACGTAGTGAAACATGTAATCCTGCTATTATTCTTACTCAGGCCAAGATAAAGGCTGCATCAGGTTTGAATAATGTCATTACTATTTTTAGATTATCATTATTATTTAATCTAATGTAATTAATTTGTATAAGTCCATGGCCAGTGTCACTGTCTAATTCTTGGAATGGTTCGAAACTGATAATGGGCGATGACATACCTAAGCTGATTGATTTTAAGAAGCAATTTGCAGAGTATGTTTATATGTTAGCCATCTATTATTCATTAAAAGTTGTTTTCATAAACATTAACTAATGTGTAATGTGTAGAACCTCTGACAGTGAAAGTTTTGAGAAAGGAAGTCAGTATAGTGGCTCTTCGCAGATTATTCATGTTGATAGGTTTATGTATAAAACTATTGTTAAAAGTGTTTCAGAGATTATCATTGTATTATAGGTAGTTCTCATCTTTGTAAATTTCTTTTAAGTTCATTTTCTAATTGTTCATCATATTATTTACGTTTTTTTTTTATTGATATAGGAGATTTCCTGTGTAACTGTTGCACGTACACTTAAATTTAACTTAGGAAATGATGGATGAAATTATTTGGTGTGTAACGTATGTAAGAAAAGAACTCATGAAGTTAGTTCTTTTAAGTGTCTTAGTTGTGATGCTTTTAACGATTATCCAAGAATCAGGTTAGTAAATGTTAAATTTATATGTTAAGCCTTATGTGATAGTGTTAATTCTAATTTTAATGACTTTTGTAGATACAAGCTCGAAATTCAAGTCACTGATGGGAAAAAGGTGGCGAATTTCATGCTTTGGGACCAAGATTGCATGAATTTAATTGGTGTATCTGTTGCTGATTTGAGAAAGAAAATGATCAAGGTAGAAGAAATGATGAACTTTTAGAACTTAACTTATTTTAGAGAAAAAGATTATTGTAAACAACTTAGTAATATTTTATTTCGTTGTACTTGGTTTATATTAGCATGGTGAAGACGATCTGAAGTGTTTTCCAAAGGATCTAGATGTTATTTTAGGATGTACTTGGACTTTTAAGGTTAAGCTACAAAGAAAGAACTGACCTACTTTAGTTATGAGAGTTTCTACTGACGTGGAAATTATTGATCACGTTAAAGCACTACTTGGACAGGAGGAGGTAGTAATGGAATTTTTTGTAGTCATAACCTGAAATATGAATCATAGATTTATTACTAATTGATTTTGTTTATAACACTTTGCAGGCAAGCCAAGTTGGTGAATGTATGGTTAGTGGTCCATCTGACATAGTTCCTGATATTTGCAATTCCTCAATGAGTATATTTCAATTTGATTTTGTTTATTAATGAGAACAATGATAGTTTATGTTTTTAAATTTTAATAGCAAATCAATTATGCAGGAAATGGTTATTGGTGAATGTAGCAATGCCAGTGTTTGTGATTTACCAACTTCTAGCGGGACTTCTTTAGTAAGTATTTCAAATTTGGCCATATTGGTTGTGAGATAAAATGTTATACAATGTTTGAACTTGCTGAATGTATTAGTAATGCTACATGTGACTTAACAACTGATACTGATAGTTCATTGGTAAGTATAATTTTAGTTCAGTTAGCATAGTAATATAACTGATGCCTTCAATCTGTAACATGATTAATGTTCATCATTGCAAATGTGCCTTTCTTCCATTACTGATGATGAACCTGATATAGTTTTTTGTATGATGCCTACTAAAGATGTTTGTGCTAGCATTGATGATGTTCAAGACATTCCATCAAGTATCATGGAGTTCGATTTTCTGGAGGACATTCCTTTAGCTCAGTTATCAGCTACAAAGACTGCAAAGCCAATTAAGAGTATCAAAAAGGAGAAATTATAAATGTATTAATGTGGCCAGGAAAAATTTGTTCAAATGTTTTTGAAAACCTTTTTATCTTTGTGAACCATATTGTAAGTTCTATGGTAACTCATTTTTGGTCCTGTTTTGAGAAATTCTAATTATGAATGTTCTGAAACACCATTAATAGTTTTGGGTGTGCAAAATTGTAGAAGACAATTTCGAAGAATGCTAATATAAGGTGATTGTTATTATTATAATTTAGATCTTTTCATTTTTTACAAGTAACAATATTATTAAATTATGAAATTAGTGCTATCTGTTTTGAAGTAATATTTAGTAATGACTTTAGATGAAAAAAATATATAATGACTACTACACTTTTTCGTTTATGGCTTATAATAAACATTTGCTTTATTAAACTAATATTAATGAATACTACCATTAATTGACATTACTATGCAGCATAATAACGATACTATCATAATATTGACAATGAATAAGCGCCCCAAAATAGAGTTTTTTATTACAACTATAATAATACATTGATATTTATAATTCAATATATTGTGTCAATAAAGAAGACATCCATGAAATATAATAATACAACACACGGGCGAAAATTCAAATACTTAGAACTTAAGACACTTTTTGGTTTCGATGGGATGTTTTAGGATTTCTTGAAAGGACATCCATATTGATTGAGAGGACATGCATTTAAAACTAATACTACTGTTGAACATTTAAAGTTTATAATGAAGTATGGAATGTACTATTACGGAGAAGTTGTTGATGGGTTTCTCTCATAAGAAAAGTATTGAACCTAATATTTGATTGTGTTATTAACAATGTCATATATAATATAATAAATTGAAAATGTAGGGTAAGTGACAGATAAGACATGTTAAGGTGAAAAGACATCCATTTAATAACCATAATTATATCTTGCGTACTAATATTAGTTTACACAAGTTTTATTTTTGGCGGTAAAAATTGTTGGATTGTTCCATCCAGTAACATATACACAACAAATATGAGTAATGGTAATCTGGTGAAGAATTTTGTAAAGGAAATATCAAAATATGGTACAAGACCAGATTTGTGAGGCAACTAATGAATTAGAGCAGACAAATTTTATACTTAAGCAATGAAGAGTATTATTTGGCTGGTGGATGATTTTTTAATTTCATGTGCAAGTGTTTTCTAGGATGTTCATCTAAAAGATTTAATACCTATTGCAATACCTCTGCATAACGTTTACAGATTATTGCAAATGTTATATTGTTGTGTTAATGTTTTTTATGTATTGTTTTATCTCTTAGAATGGATAATGAAAATACCAAGTCCAGTACAAGTGCAAGACTAAAAAGGAAACAAATAATCCAACAAAAGAGGATGAATGCTACATGCATACAACATAAGCACCCTGAAAAGAAAAGAAGAAATTGTACACCATTAGCTGATGTAACAAGTTATTTTCTGAATGAAGAAAGGTCTCATAAGGAATTACCAATCAAAGGTCCATAGCCTACTTTCGTGAATGAGCAAAGAGATATTGTTGGAAGCAAAAGAAAGTAACAAAATCTTCTTCGGATGTTTGAAGGCACTATTAATATAGTCACAACAACCAATGATTCCAATATGCCAACTCAATCAGTGCAGTTGGAAGATAATGATGAACTAGAGTTAGACCGAGATAAGTCAGATTCATGTAATTCCCATGTACAAGGTAAAAATAAGTTATAATAAGGAAATGAATATTGATATACTTTGTCAAATACTATAATTATTTCAGTATGAGTACAATTGTATTAGATTAATACTTATTTTGCGGACAATCATGAAGAGTATGATATGAACTACGAATTCATCAATCACAAAGAAAGATAAGGCTTCTAAAAACAATTACTGTAATATATTTTTGCAATCATCTATGATAATATAAACTCAATAAGGTGCAATCCTCCACCGTTGGCACCCTAACTGGTGCAATCGCTATTCTAGGCTGCACTGCTACGGGTGGCTGCATCGCATCCACCATCCGATGAATAGCCTCCGCGATGTCATCAACACCATTCTCACTCCTTCTCCTCCTATTAGCAGTCATAACCTGAATACTCCACATGTCAGCTGTTAAAATCAATTCACTTGGTTAAACAAAGCCACTCATATCTTACCAACATGCAACTAAATCACACACACAATCAAACGGTAAGCTAACTCCCCAAAAGCCCCAAAATATTTTTAAAATATTTTAAAAACTTTTGCTCTGATACCAATTTCAACATCTCGGTAGGATATTACTTAACATAAATTCAAATATAATAAAATAAACAGGCAGGATAAAATTCCTCATTTATTAAATAGTCAATTTCCCAAAAACATGGGAAATTTAAAACTTTATACATTTATGGTCTATAAATTATAAAAAAAAACCATTTGTACAACTTTAATGTTATTATTCAAAACCGTAAAAACTGTAATCAAATTACATATAAAATAAACCAAAAACAGTTATAAAATCCCCCCTCGTGCACTGAGCCCCCTCGTGCACTAAGCCCACTCTCTGCCACTAAGCGCCTCCCGGTTCACCTGAAATATCATCTGCTCCCAGATAATAAATTACCTGATCATCGCCACACACAAACAGATAGGGTGAGTTATGCACATAAACATAAATAAATATGAAATTAAATTCCCATCCCAAACATAAGTATCCAATTGTTTATTTTCTAAAATACCCTCTTTCCCCCACTCATAACCAATATGAGTTCATGCATGTACTCTAAATCTGGGACTTCATGTGCTTCCATGACCCTCCTCGCTCGTGGTCCAACCTACAAGCCTATCCCGCTTGTAGTCTTGCTTCATGGACTCCCTAGCCCGTCATCTGAACTTCTCGCTCAGACCTGGACCGCATAACCGCCTTTCCTACTATGAACTCCCACGCTCATAGCATTCCCAAGTTGAGCATGAAATGAACTCCCTCGCTCATTCATCCCAACAAGAGTACCTCCGGTGAACTAACTATTCACGTTCCGCATGCGGTCCATGTAAGGGGTGTTACAGTCCACCCATCACGAACTCCTCGTTCGCGACCCATTCCAAGCACATCCCAGAATCCTATGGACTTAGTCCATTAAGTCTAAACACCACAAACACATGCATATACCTTCCCATAATTAGGAAAAAAAGTAAACAATTCAGCTCATAAAGCATACACAAACATAACAATTCGCAGCAACTCGCTTAAGCCAGGGACTCTTGCCCAAGCTAATCCATCAGCCTCGTTTAGGCTAGTCCACCTCACCTGAGCGAGCATGAAATAGTGGCTGCATCACCTTGTCTCGCTTAGGCGAGCCCATCTCGCCTGAGCGAGACCCCATTCGCTCAACCACCCAAATCTTTCTCGCCTGAGCTACTACTCAAGCAACACACTAACATCTATCACGATTTCTCGCTTAGGCGAGACCTTAGTTCGCCCAAACCCTCAGCTCCTCGCCTGGATGAGGATTCGCGATCAATCACACACAGAACTCATCGCGACCTCGCTTAGGCGAGCCACTCTCGCCTGAGCGAGACTTCGGTTTGCTCAACCCCAAGCTTGGTCGCCTGAGCGAAATGCTTGAGCCTAAATCCTGAATGAATTCCTACAACTCTTGCCTAGGTGACAGGGAGTCGCTTGGGCGAAACTTGCAGAGTTTTGCCACTGCTCATGCACCAAAGACACCAAAACAATGCCAAATTTACAATGCAATCATTTTCATTAGATCTGTTTCATTAATCAAACTCTAAAAACATTGTAAACACGTTCGGAACCTCAAAATGCATGATTTGGCCATAAATCAAAATAGCATTACCAAAACCCTCATCCAATTATGATTTCACACCAAAAAGGCTTTGCACTCCACATTCCATTCACAAATGAGTATAAAACGTAGACACACATACAAAATTCGTACAAATAAACTCAACACCCCTAACCTGGAGTTCTTGACTAAAATTAAGAAGAAAAGGATGCTTCTCCTCAAGCCTTCTCCCAAAGGTTAATTTCTGTCTATCAAGGTTTGAACCCGTGACCTTCCACCCATAAGGCCAAAGCACCACCATTATGTCAATTCACATTTAGTTATAACTATTCTAATTCTATAATCTTATTATCACACAACATGATCATGCATAATATTAAAATTTAAATAATCAAACAACATATAAATGGCATACCTAGGACTTGAACCCAAGCCCTCTCACACAACCAAGTACTCTCAACCAATTGAGCTAGTACTTTTCCACATCACATCAATCAACATTTAATGCCATAAAGGCTCTTCCTACCCGCATTTATTCATTAATTACTTATTTAATTAATTAATTTTTGTGTGTCTTACATACAACATGATGTTTGCATTCACATCTCTTGGAGCAAAAATTGACAATAAATATAACAATGGACGTGAACTACCAAATTTAAGAGTTCATGGCCAATCATGTCATCGAATTGGTAGTCTTCTGCTGCCACTTGGAAAACAGCCAAAGTTTGCTCAGCTATACATATATGATACTGATAACGAGATATACAATAGAATTTAATCTTTGAGGTAAACTACTATTATGGTTCCAGATTATATTATATGATGAGGCTATTGTTTTAATTTGAAATTCAATGTCGATGTAGGAACCATAATGATATTGATGTTGAAATTGTTAGAACACTAACTGAGATGCTGGATAAGTACAATGTGCTTGTCAAATCTTTCAGAATGGCAAGGGATCGATATGCAGAACAACCATTTCATGATCTCAAATTAAGACTTATAGCAGATAGGCAAAAATATTGACGAATATACAACATGCCAATGGTTTTAGAAGTAGCTGCATTTATCGTAGGCGATGTTGATAGCGCTTCTCCTAGAGATATTATTATGGAAAGCGGAACAGGAAAGCTCCAAAGAATAAACGAATTACACACAGGTTATTTGGGTTATCAATATCCTCTATTGTTTCCATATGGTGAAGATGGTTATATGCATGATATTAGTCATCGCGATTCTTTGGCATCAAAACGTAATCGATTAACAATCAGAAAATGGTTTTGTTTTAGAATTCAAACTCGAGATTGTGAGGCAATGACTATTCTTAGATCTAGAAGATTGTTCAAACAATTTGTTATTGATGGATACACAATGATTGAGTCTGAGAGATTATCATTCATCAGAAACAATCAATCCAAGCTGAGGGTTGATAAGTATAATAACCATTGTCAACCAAGTAATGAAATCCAAACTGATGCCTCTGAAAAAGGAAAATGATTTGTGCTTCCATCAAGCTTTGTTGGTGGTAGAAGATTTATGGATCAATTATATTTTGACGGAATGGCAATATGTGGTCATGTAGGATTCTGAGATCTATTTGTAACTTTTACCTGCAAACCGAAATGGCCACAGATTTCTCGAATATTAAAGACTTCAAAGTTAAGTCCTTCAGACCGGCCATATATTATTGCAAGAGTATTTAGAATCAAATTTGATGAGTTGCTATCAGATCTAACAAAAAAGCATATATTGGGCAGAGTAATAGCATGTAAGTATTAATATTTTTATGACTGAATGTAAAAATTTCAATTATTCTTTTTTTCTAATAACGTAATTCTTAATTTATTTTTGACAAACATGTATGGTATTGAATTCCAGAAACGTGGTTTACCACATGCTCATTTGCTAATATTCTTGCATCCTTCTAGCAAATATCCAACAACATTGGATATAGATAAGGTCATTTCAGCTAATGTACCATGTGCCAAAAAGGAGCCACAATTGTATGCATGTGTCAAAGAACATACGATATACAGACCATGTGGATTAGCTAATATATCATCTCCATGCATGAAGAATGGCTCATGTTCCAGATTTTATCCAAAGAAATTCCAAAATACTACCGCAATTACAAAAGATGGTTTTCCTCATTATCGACGAAGAAGCAACAGAATCACTATTGTCAAGAATGACATAGAACTAGATAATCGTTTTGTTGTCCCTTTCAATCCTACAATATTGCTCAAATATCAAGCTCATGTGAATGTTGAATGGTGTAATCATTCCCATTCTATCAAGTACTTATTTAAGTACATCAATAAAAGATATGATAGAATTACAGTTGTTATAGTTTCCAATGGCAATGATGAGAATGTACCTTAACTTGCAATAGATGAAATCAAACAGCATATTGATTGTAGATATATTTCACCATGTGAAGCATGTTGGAGAATATTTTCATTTCATATTCATGGAAGAAATCCAGCTGTAGAACGACTATTTTTTCATTTGCCTAGTGAACAATCAGTGTACTTCAAGGATGATGATGATATTGATGAAAGGGCAACACCATTGGAAGACTTATCTGGGTTCCCCCAGCAACTGGTGAACTTTTCTACTTAAGGAGAATGTTAACAGTAATAAAAGGTCCATAATCATATGTAGATCTTCGAACTGTTGACAACATAACATACATTACATTTAGAAAAGCGTGTGAAGCTTGTGGATTTTTAGCAAAGGATACCGAATATGTCAATGCTAGTAAGGAAGCCAAAGATTGGGGATCGAGACACTTCTTAAGGAAATTATTTGTAGCTATCCTCATGTCAAATAGTGTTTTAAAACCTGAAGAGTTGTGGAGTAAAACATGGGAATGGCTATCTGATGGAATATTATACAACGAAAGGATTATTGCTACAAATTAAGGTATAATCAATTAAACCATATAAAATCTATGTTTCATGTTTCAAGTATATTAACTGAATTTTTCTGTTGTAGAACTCAATCTCAATATTGAAACTCTTCAAAATTTGACCTTGATAGAGATTGAGAAGCTCTTGTAGAATAACAGGAGAACATTAAAGGAATGGTCGTCTATGCCTTATCCCAATGATTTTGTGGTAAATTATTATGGAAATAGATTGGTATATGCAGAACTTAATTACAACAAGGATGATGAGCTACATATATTTGAATCTAACTTTAACCGTATGACAGGTTTGTGTTCTTTTATACATGCATTATTCATCATGACATTAAAATATAACTTAATAATTTATAATGAATTGCAGATGAGCAAATACATATTTTGAAAAGATTATAGATGATGTCCATCATGAACAAGGGGGGATGTTCTTTTTATATGGTTATGGAGGAACCGGAAAAAATTTTATGTGGATAACCTTATCTTCTGCTCTTCAATCTGAAGGAAAAATAGTCTTGACAGTTTCATCAAGTGGCATAGCTTCTTTATTATTGCATGGAGGTAGGAAAACTCATTCTAAATTCAAGATTTTAGTTCCTACACTAGAGCACTTTGTCTGCAACATTACAAAGGGTAGTGAACTATCAGACCTGATGAAATTGGCAAACCTAATAATTTGGGATGAAGCACCAATGGCACACAAGTATTGTTTTGAAGCATGTGATCGAACTTTAAAAGACATCATGAGAGAAAAGAACAAATCTAATTCAGTTTTTGATGGCAAAGTAGTAGTTTTTGAAGAAGATTTTAGACAAATACTTCATGTTACTCCACGGGGAAGCAGATCTGATATTGTTCATGCTATTATCAACTCATCTTATCTGTGGGATCATTGCCAGATTATGAATTTGACAAAGAACATGCGACTGTTACGAAATGGATTACAGTAGTCTACTATTGCTGAAATTGAAGAGTTTTCTTCCTGGATAATAAAAATTGGCGATGGTTCATTGAATGAACCAAACGATGGATTAATTGATATAGAAATCCCATCAAAATTACTAATATCAGAATATAATAATCCTATCCAAGCCATTGTCAATAGCACATATCCAAGATTAATGCAAAAATACAAAGATGAAGAATTCCTCATATCAAGAGCTATTCTAGCCAGTCGAATTGAAATAGTTGATAAAATCAATCAATCTGTTTTGGAATAAATTTCAGGTCAGGCATTATTCATAATTAACAATTTACTGAATAATCACTAAGATCTATGAACTTAATCTGATTCATGTATTTCAGATGAACATAAAGAATACCGAAGCTTTGATTGCATAGATACATCTGAGCCAACAAAAGTTGAAGCATACGATGGTATTACGAATTTCTAAATTCTTTAAGAACATCTGGATTACCAAACCATAGTATCAAACTAAAGGTTGGTGCTCCAATTATGCTTTCAAGAAATTTGGATCAATCTCAAGGTTTGTGTAATGGTAGCAGATTAATAGTGACTAAACATGCAAACCATGTAATTAGTGCAAAGATTATTACTGGAAAATCAAAAGGAACACAGATTTACATTCCATGTATGTCCATGTCACCATCCCAGTCCCCTTGGCCATTCAAGCTTATTAGAAGACAATTCCCCATCATGTTGTCTTATGCTATGACCATTAACAAATCTCAATGACAATCTTTAGATTATGTTGGGCTGTGTTTGTCAACACCAGTTTTTAGTCATGGTCAATTATATGTTGCAGCTTCTAGAGTTAAAAGCAAGTCAGGATTAAAGATTTTAATCCATGACAATGAAAATAAGCCTTTGACTACTACCACAAATGTTGTTTTCAAAGAAGTTTTTAACAATGTATAACTGCATTGTATGTTAACATACTTGTGTGCCTGTATTTTCTGAAAAATACCTGTCAGAGACTACTTATAAAAATATGAATGGTTCATTGTGGTGCATTCATATGTTGTCTTGGTGTCCTTTTTTGAGCTTGTGTTAGAATGCATTACAGGAAAAGATGGAGATCCAAGTAAATGGTTTCCTGGTGTCATCATATACGTTGTTTTATCATATTTTAATTTACCATTATATTGCTTTAAGAAATGCTTATTTGGCAAGATGCATTAAAATTCGAATCTACCATACACCAAAAACAGAACAACATTTAATAATATGCGGAGATTCAACAAACTGATGTTATTAGTTATTATTGACACCAACATAATTATTTGGTACACCTACCACAATAAGGTCAAAAAGGTCCTGATGTACGTTCGTATAATAGTTAGTTATCAAAATAATGACTTTTGAAACCTATATTTAGCTCAATTGATACTGAATATTTTTACTAAACACACCACCATAATTATGCAATGGACCTATCACAACTGTGACGTTATTAATTTTTTCAGGTCAACCAAAACTTTCAAACCTATAACTAGCCCAATTAATACTTAGTATTTACTAACGAAACCACCATCATTCTCTAGCGCACCTCCCACATATTTGGCATTATTACTGTTATAAGCTCTACAAATGGTGATCCATTTTCATATATTAAGAAGGTATTATAATTCTGACTATCCTAACCTATATTAACTACATCAAATAATGACCTTTCCAATTAGTTTTTCAATTGAGTTTTGTATAATAATTTTAACTAATATTATTATCTTGAAATTATTATGGTTTTTATAATAGTATAACATTATACTCAATCTTAAACGTACACATTCAATTATTAATTTTTATAACTAACATTATTAAATTAATTTAATTTTTTTTAGTAAATAATATTTGCGAACTGAAATACTTATATTTTATGTAACTTGGATAGATTCTTACGTAATCATAATTATATAAATTACCAATTTTATTTATCAATTGCTATTAAGAATGAGGTTATTAACTTTTGATTTTTGTTGCACTACGTTTCATATAATGCAAAATTTGGTAATATATCATTTTAACTTATTCAAAGTTATTGGATATTCAAATAATCTACCCATTCAGAATTTAAATTTGGTAATATATATTTTTTATTTATTAAATCTTTTGTTTACTCTAATAATCTAATTAAAAAAATTTAAAGTACTAAAATGAAATTATTTAACATACACCAATCAGAAATAGTACACATAATTACAAGACATACTCCATTTAATAGTAAATATTCAGGTCTTCATAAACATACATGCCAACATACCAAAACACATTAATGTTGACATACAAAATATTAGACAAACATACATGCCAACATACAAAAAAACATTAATGTTGACATACAAAATATTAGACAAGTGGAAATAAAGAAAACCAAATACAAAGATATTGTTCATAGGTCTCATACATTCGTTTTACACACCAAAATAACAACAAACACTTATACATGCTAAATCTTCAGAATTTGTATAACGTTGGTTTCGTCAGTCTACACCATAAATCGAATACGATCACCAACAACCAACCCATTCTCCTTACAGAATTTCTTCCAACCACATGTCAGATAACACTCAAATGAACTCCTACCTGTCCATCGAATCTTGTAGTTCTAGTATTGTGATTGGCCATTTGTTAGAACATAATTTTTTCTCCCCTTCACCAAGCCTTCTTTCACAAACTTCACATCCAGATACTACATTGAAAGAAAATGTGTTAACAACATAAATATAAACCAAAATTATAAACACATAACTATAACTATAAACCATACCAAAGAAGATGATTGAACATCATAAGGACTTAATATTTTCTCACAATCAACAGAACCAACTTCAACTTTGCTACGGCAAGCATTGCCAAAATCTCTCTTATAATCTATTTCAACTCCTTCTGCTGAGAAGATCATGTAAATAAAGATATTGTTTGCTACATAATTTAAATGTAGGAAACAAGGAGAAACGAACCCATAGTATGCAACATACTAACAAAAACAAAATAATACCATCCTTCCACCCTCATCTGTGTCCACGTATATTTCAAACTTGTTTTTTGTCAAAGGATCATACAACTTCACCAGATCGTTAAACGAAATTTTGTGCTCACAGAACATTTGGAAGTAATCGGGCAAGATTATCAACAACTATCACAACAATCAACATAAACCCTATATTAGTAAAAATAACTACAAATTAAAAAAATGGACTAAAGTTCCATACCGTGTTTGGAATGAACTGCACCCTAAATGCTTGGAAAAATCTGACTGAGGACAAAGGGTCACGTGCAAGACCATTGTTTCTTCTACCAGGATACACAACTTCATTCCAGTCCCGATCGAACACCCTTATGCGAAAGTATCGATCTCCACAATAAAGACTACATACGTAATATACATCGTTTAGCTCATAAAACCACATTACCTGCTCAACTGCACAGAACTGTCTCTGAGTACGAAGAGTTTCTTCAAACTCTATGTTGATCACGTTTCCTTTCGGATCACTGAAAAAGTTTGTCCCCATCAGTAGAGATTTCTCCCATTGTTCATAAAAACCTTCTTCAAACTCTAGACACTTTTGTCATACACAAAACCACAACGATCCATAAAAATAAGAACTGTACAAAATATAATGGACATGGTTGAAGCAAAGGATCACAGAAAAATTAAAACTTTCGTCGAAAAACTAATTGTATACATGAAACACACAAAACATGAACAAAATCAAACATGCAAACAAACCAACCTCTAAGGGTTCCATCACCATGACAGAGTTCTAGTAGAAATTGGTGAAGCTAAAAGCCTTGGAGGTAGACATTCGATCGTCGAACTGTAACTCGTGAGGAAGACTGCTTTATTTCTTCGTTTCTAAACAAAAAAACCTACAGTCATCAAACCTCCTTTTAAGCAAACTAAAGGAAACGTCTCTTGCAAATCCAAACGTCCTGACCTTTTAGAATAATATGTTCCAAAAATATCAGTATGTACACGTTGATAAGACAAACATTAATTCCTTTTGCTGCCATCTCTTCATGCAAGACCATTGTTTCTTCTACCAGGATACACAACTTCATTCCAGTCCCGATCGAACACCCTTATGCGAAAGTATCGATCTCCACAATAAAGACTACATATGTAATATACATCGTTTAGCTCATAAAACCACATTACCTGCTCAACTGCACAGAACTGTCTCTGAGTACGAAGAGTTTCTTCAAACTCTATGTTGATCACGTTTCCTTTCGGATCACTGAAAAAGTTTGTCCCCATCAGTAGAGATTTCTCCCATTGTTCATAAAAACCTTCTTCAAACTCTAGACACTTTTGTCATACACAAAACCACAACGATCCATAAAAATAAGAACTGTACAAAATATAATGGACATGGTTGAAGCAAAGGATCACAGAAAAATTAAAACTTTCGTCGAAAAACTAATTGTATACATGAAACACACAAAACATGAACAAAATCAAACATGCAAACAAACCAACCTCTAAGGGTTCCATCACCATGACAGAGTTCTAGTAGAAATTGGTGAAGCTAAAAGCCTTGGAGGTAGACATTCGATCGTCGAACTGTAACTCGTGAGGAAGACTGCTTTATTTCTTCTTTTCTAAACAAAAAAACCTACAGTCATCAAACCTCCTTTTAAGCAAACTAAAGGAAACGTCTCTTGCAAATCCAAACGTCCTAACCTTTTAGAATAATATGTTCCAAAAATATCAGTATGTACACGTTGATAAGACAAACAATAATTCCTTTTGCTGCCATCTCTTCATATTCCTATCAATATTTTATTTCGAATTTAATGATATTAATTTAAACCAAAAAATAACGTTTCTGACACAATTTAAATTATCTACTAATAGGTTCAATGAACAATAAAAATCTTAATGACATTATATATCAAATTTAGTACTAATGACATCAAATTTAAATTTAGCAGCAATTAATAAACTTATAAATCAATAACATTACAAATATAACCAAAATTAAAAAAATTAAATATAATACATCAAACTAATTTATTCTTCGTTATTATATCAAAATTATATTTACTTAATAAATGTAATAATTACATTTACTCAAATTAACAAATCAATCATTTAAAATCATTTAAATCAAAATAAATCATTTATATACAATAACATTAAATAATAATATATATTACAACAAATAAAAATACATATTAAATCCTACTTTATCACCGATTCATCATGAAATATACTAAAAAAACATAATATAAAACAATAATTAATTTAACCTAATTATATCAATAATATATCTCTTAAATCAATCTAATCGGAACATATAATTAAATTAATTATTGAACTCTTGAAAATATTTTTTTTCTAATAATTTATTTATACATAAAATATAAAAATCTTTTTTTCAAAATAACCAAATTTAAAAAAAAAAAAAAAACACGATGCGTGCGTATGCACGTACGATTCTACTTCTAGTTGTGAATGAAAAACAGTATCTTTCATTCAAGCACTGCATCTTCTGGACTATTTATTTAATCTAATATTTAAAATCGCATACCGAATTAAAGTGTATTTTTTTCTTATATTACATAGGATTGCTGATTCGGAAATATAAATTTTGTTTATATTTTGAACTGTATATTTTTAAATATATTTTTTAGTTTATATTTTAAATTCCATATTTTAGAATATGAATTTTATATTTTAGATTATACATTTTGAGATGTATTTTTTATTTCATATTTCAAATTGCAGAATTTAGAGTCTATTTTTTATTTTGTATTATAAGATGTAAAATTTAAAATACAATTTTTTATTTTAGTTGTGTATTTTGGGATTATATATTTTATAACTCAAAATGAAAATAGGAAAAAATTACAATTTTTAAGAATATGAAGGTGTAGGAAAACATTATGGAGGTGCAAAAAGAAGCTGCCCATTGTAGGATATCTATAAGAATTTTGACCTCATAGTGGAAGAATCATGGACTTAGAAGAACATTGGAATCCTTTAAGAAAAGACTAATTCTTTCTCTACCTCCTTATTTTCATCTCCATATTTTTGTCCTTCATTCCCATAAATATAAAAATTCCTATTTTATCATTTCCAGATTGTCTCCAATAAATATAAAAAATTCTTATTTTATTTCTTTATTGTATAATTTAACTGTTTTTTGTAAAAATAATTTCTGAATCATTTTAATATTCTGAAATACAAATTTTATATTTTAAATTGCATATTCTAAAGTGATTTTAGGGTAAAGTTATTTGTTATTTTTATTTTATTATCTCTTTTGGTGCATTGTTCAATTTTACAAGGTATTATGTTGTCCATTTTTTTTAAGTTTCCATGCTCGTGTTTGGCTTGTTTCTATATCATTGCAAAAACAAAAAGTGTAACGAGAATTAAGATGTAACATTGACTTAACATTTTGTAAGCATCCCTATAAAGATTCAAGAGTTTGGAGGAGGTAATTTAGAAGGATAATTCATTTATTTGAAGGATTTAAATTTCTTTACACTAAAATGACTTTTTTTTTTAATAAAGTAATTAGAAAGAAATTCAAATTTAAGGAATTTGGAAGGTATTTTAAATGAACAAAACAGAAGAATTTAAAATACCCCCAAAACTACAAGAAATTTGAAATTTCACTCATTTTCCCTCCATTATCACTCCACTCATGAAGGTTGAGTCAAGAAGACCCAGACCATGAGTTGAGCCAAGTTGGCTCAGGATGAACGTCAAGCGAAGTTGGACCAGTATGATGGTCGAGCCAAGTCGGCTCAGGCCGAAGGTAGAGTCGAGTCGGCTCGGCCCAAAGGTCGAGCCAAAGGTTTAGAAGAGTCAGGACAAGTCGGTCTAGGCTAAAGGGTGAGCTGAGTCAGCCCAAGACAACGATCCAACAGAGTCGGCTTGAGACAAAGGTCGAACCGATTTTGGCCCATGCCGAAGGTTGAGACGATTTGGCCCGAATCAAAAGTCGAGTCAAGTCGTCCTAGGCCGAAGTCAAGTCAAGTCATCCTGGGCCAAAGCTGAGCAGAGTCATCCCTGGCTGAAATCGACTCGAGTTGGCCCGAGCCGATATCGAGCGAAGTTGGCCCAAGTCGAAGTTGAGCCTAGTCAATTGGGCCGAAGGTCGAGCTTAGTCGACCTAGGCTAATGGTCAAGCCAAGTCAGCGCGAGTCAAGAGTCGAGCCAAGTCAGTCCAGGCCAAAGTCGAGTCAGCCTGGTCGAAGTTGAGATGGGTCCAACTGGGCCGAATTCAAAATCAGTCCTCCAAGGTTGAAGTCGAGCTTAGTCGGCTCAAGTCAGGTTGAAACAAGTTAGTCTAGGCCAAAGGTTGAGTCGAGTTAACTCAGGCTGAAGATTGAGCCAAGTCGAACTGATGGACGAGCTAAGTCGGCTTGGGCCAAGCCAGCCCAAACTAAAAATTGAGCCAATTTGGCTCGGGTCAAAGGTTAAGTGGAGTTGGTTGGGGCCAAAAGTCAAGTCGAGTCGGTCTGGGTTGAAGGTCAGGGCTACTTGGCCTAGTTAACCTAGTTTGAATCTTCGTGAGTCGACCCAAACTAAAAGGCTTGACGAGTCGTCCTGAATCATAACTTGAGCTAACTCAAATAAAAATTAAATGATTTTATCCAAACAAGAAAATAAAATCTAAGATATTTTAATTACTTCATCCAAAGAAACTATTTAATAAATGAAGAGAATTTAATTGTAAGTAATTCAAATACTATATATTTCAATTTCTTGAAATTTTTGAAATCCTTTGTCCAAATACATTGATAAGAAGTAAAATACCGATACTTGGATGATTGACTTAAAAATAGCCTAACTTTGTTGACTTGTGGCTCATTTTAGTTTTAGAGTTTATACTTTCTTTTTAAAACTTAGAATTTTGTAAGAAAATATAGACTAAAATAAAATAAAAAGAATTCTAAATATAATCATATGATTTTGAAGTATAATGGTTGTTATTCTCTAATTTAATGCGTGGTTTTTAATTTAAGAAAAAATATATTCAAAATGAGTATTTTTCATTTAAAATATATTAAAAAAAGAGTAAATCCCAAATGGAATCATTAAAGAATAATTTTTCTAAATTAATTATGATTTTTTAGTTTATGAGTATATTATGTATTGATATAAGTTTTTATATTATGATATTTAAGAGTATTAAATGTTTTATTTTTTAATTTAGCGATCTTTTACATTAAAATTAGAAATTTATTTTAGAAAGACAATCTATGTGCATAACACACATACACAATTAAAACTTTCTTTAATTTCTTTTTAATTTTCTTCCTTATCTCTTTCAAAATCTGACCGTATCTCATATGAGGAATTACGGATCAATTCTAATCGATAAGATTTTTAAAGAGAGTAAACTTCCAACTTCTATTTGCTTTAAAGATTTCTTTATCCTCTTCTTTTTCTTATGCTTTTTCACCAATCAAGTGAGAAAAATGATCATCTCAACTTGGTTAGTATATATTGAAATTTGGTTATGTTTGGATATTTTACTTTAGGTCCTTAGATTTTGAGCAAGTTTGTACTTGAGTTGGAACTTTCTTGGAATAAGGAATTACATGTAAATGTTTGTGGAATAACTTATCACTAACAAAACAATATTCAAATTCTAAATGTTCAACATATTCTTCGGGGTAAATAATCAAACAAGAAACAAAATCCTCTACTAAAGTTGTGGAGTGGAAGTCAGAAGCATAGCTAGTCATTTCCCTATAAACTAGTAATAGTCAATGTCATTGACTAGAGTAAATTTTGCCCTTCGCCCCTTTTTGGGAGGCTCTTCAGGGACTTCAAAAGATCCCCCACTTTACATTTTGTGAAGACGGGGAGGAGAGGTATGCTTCAAAGATAGAGTCAGTATGACTCGAAGAATTATAGTCTCCAATCGCAATCACCTCTAGAGGGCCCTATGGTCATTGCTTATTTGGAGAATTGGAATGGGAAGGAAAAGACATGAGAAACGTACCTAAGGGCGAAAAAGAAAATGTAGGGGAAGAATGGACTTTGAAAATCCTGAGCAAGAATGCCAAGTATGTAAACAAAAGATTAAACCTTTTTTTGGGAAGGGGAAGATATGCTTATGAGTAAACAAAGCTAATTATTTTGAACTTTTCATCTCCCCTTAAGTGTTCTGTCTTCTCAACATTTGAAACTCTCCAATACGAGGTGGCCACGTGTCACAAAGGGAATGTGAAAAGGTGTTTAGACATAACCCTAAAGAGTCAAGATGACCTAAGAAAAACTTTCATTAATGAAGAAAGAGGTTAAGATGATGAAAAGGCACAAGTGATATGTCTAAACTAAACAAAATTATTGGCCAATCATGTGTCAATCACTAGGCTGACCAGGAGCCTGGAAAGATTAACAATCGAATACAACTCGACTAAGCACTACAAACGACTTATAATCTTGTTCACTTAATAACTTGGTTCAATTACAAAATTATTAACTTTTGAGCTTAAAGGGCTTATGTACCTATCTAACTTATTATTGTCAATAATTGTTTAATTCATTAATGTCGAAAGGCCTAATACGCAAGGATATAAAAATAATATTCATATTATATTTTAATGATTTTTTCATATATATCTCATGAAATATTTGATATTGGTTGTGATATTAACATAACTTAATTATATTAACAGAGTTTAGTTATCATATTTGTTATTATATCAAGAGGCCTCTAAAGCCTATAAATACATAACATCATAAGGATACAATCATCCTACAACCTTCTTTATTCACAATGCTCAAATATATTTTCTTGCTAACTTGAGCGTCGGAGTATTTGCAAGTGGACTTCCCCCCTCTATGGCGATTTGGAGCTTGGTCACCCATCAAATCCACCTCGGAGACTACTCGACCAAATTCGATAAGAACAAATTATATTAAATAATTTATGATTAAATAATCCTAAATTTAAAGTTAACTTATGATTAATCCATAAGTGAAAAAATACTTCTGCATTCCATTCGTTACCAGAAATTTAAGACAACAATGAGCTCTACCTTTGCTTCATCCACGCAATGCTTGATCACAAAGTCCATAGTTTTTTTATTTATTCAACAAAAAAGAACATAAGTTAAGGAATTCTTTTGTTTAGTTTCCTTTGTAGTTTGTTTCTATAGCATATCGCTAAACAAAATTGTAACAAGAGTTACGATGTAGCATTCACTTAACATTATAAGAATTCTTATATAGATTCAAGAGTTGGACCTTGTGACGACCAATTTTTTTTTCTTTCTTTATTACTATTATTTTCTATATTATACTTATAAAAAAATTTAACACATAATTTTACAATAACATTTAACATACTTAAAATACTCATATATACAAATATTTATATATTTTATAGTACTATATGCATCTTACATTTGGTACATATTATATTTTCTACACTAGAAGAGAAAAAAATATTATTTATTTACATTTCCGCCCTCGTATATTAACCTTTAAACATGTGGAGGAAAAATGTTATGGATAGGATTCACTTGGATTATTGGGGGTAAATCAAAAGTGACTCCAATATGTCCTTCCAAAATAACCGGTGCAATTGGAGCATTTAGGAATGTAATGGTAGAATTTCCAGTTCCTTGAAACGTTACTGAATTCTTTAAACATTAGTTTGCCATGCGTTTCCTGGAAATACTGCTACTATATCGGCAAGGAATAGGTCGAGCATGTTAGGGGCAACCATCTACGATGAGATTATAATATTTGTTTTATACACAACCATAAAATAGGAAAGTGAGACAAATATCACATGAAAATATAACATGTCTTAAAAAAATAAAATGAGGTGAAAACTCATTTAATCTAGTAAACTTGGATCTTTATTTTATTTTATAAAGATTTTCATTAATTTTGTAGTAACTAGTCAGGATAAATGAGTCTCATCATGGCTAACGAAGTAACTTAAGAACATCTCATTTTGAGTACTAACTACTCATTTAAATCCCCAAGGTTAAACCTTCAACTACAAAAATCAAATCTTTATTTATAATAAGTTTTGTTTTGATGTTAAATTGTGTAATTATAAAAATAAATAAATAGAATTTGTGCATAAAAAATAAATAAAGAGGACGAATACATGACTGAAGATAAATATAAATAAATAAATAAATTGGAGTAAATATAAATTGAATAAATAGGACCAGTGTACAACTAGAGATGAATATAAATAAATAAATAAGAATGAGAACTAAATATAAATTAGAATGAGGTTAGGGACACCTCACTCAAAGTAAATATAAAAAGTAAAAATATTTATGAAGATACAATGATAAATATTTTCTCCCCTTACCTTATTTATTGTGGAAGATATACCAAGGTTGTATTGAGACTTTGATGATATATATTTTTTTCTTCGTTGCACTCACACCACCTATTTCTTATACTGGATGCACTTGATGAATGAATTCACAACACTAAAACTCTCTGTTTTTTTTCCTTTGTCACGTTCTATCACTTTTCGCATTTTGATTTCATTCATCTCTCACCCCTATTTATAAGAATTAAAGTAATCATTACATTTAGTTTAAATTTAACTATATTTCGTTAACATTATTCCTTTAGTTTTGTTTTTAACATTTTATTCCATTTTTTTCTTTTACATTAATGATCATTATAGTAGATAAGGATTGCACTTACCATGTGCAACCTTATCACTCCCTTTTTCTTTTATCAATTATATAAAATAATAATTTGTTAGTTTTGATGCACCAATATTTCACACCCAAGACTGGATGTATACTTCAAAAATAGTTTTAAATTAAATCCTTAATCAATTGACAAGATGAGTATAAGAATGCATATTGTTTAACCTTTATACTTAGCAAAATGTAGAAGATAAAGGAAAGAAAGCACAAGAGACATCAAGTTTTATACTGGTTCGATTCAATTGAATCTACATACAGTCTCTAGCACGCTAGAAATTTCACTATAACATCAAGAGTTAGGACAATACAAGATCCACCTATGTATTTCCTGCACCCTAGATACATACTCTTGAAAAACCCTTCAAGAAATGCAACCAGTAACGCTACATGCAGTTACCAACACCTATCACAGTCACAGTGATATAACAACAAAGTTTCAATAACAAGAAACCAAAAATTAGATAACCAAGAATCAGTGTTTCAATGGAAGACTAATGATAGAAAGAATACACCTGATTCTATGTAAATCTTGATATCACAATCACGTAATCTTCTTAAATTCTTGATGAACAACTTGAGAAAAATGAAGAACCAATGTAGATCTCCTCCAAGAAATCTCTAGCAATCTTTTTATTCTCTTTGGTGTCTTAAAAGCGTCACTCAAAACCAGTACACTAATTTATTTTTAAAGCAGAGTTATCTTCTAGTTTATCTAGTTGATTAGGTTATCTAGCTAATCGACTAGATTATGAAAAAACTCAAGTTCATGTTCCAAAATTAATCTAGTTGACTAGATTAGTATTCTAATCGGCTAGCGCGACAATAAAACAACACATTCAACCATCACACACATCAAACATGGCCTAATAGATTAAATTAACATTCTAATCAATTAAGGGTGAAGGACTTAACACATTTAGCTTGGCCCACATTAAGTTCATTCACACATTTACGTTATGTTTAAGTTTCACCTATTCTAGGCAATCATTTCCTTATGGACATCATCAAAAACAACATAAATTCTCTTTGAAAAATAGGAACAATCTCCCCCTTTTTTCTTGATGGCCAAACCTACATACAACAATAAAACATTTCTCCCCCTTTGGACATGATAAAAAAAGGGATAAAAAAGAAAAAAATGTAGAAAATAGCTAATCAGAATGCAGTATATAGCCAAATATGGTGTAGTATTTAACCAATCAATCCAACCAAACATTACAAAAACATTCAAAAATCTTTGCTCTCCCTAACTTGAAACCCCCTATATGATGAAGAGGCCATTGAAAGAATAGAATGTCATAACTATGGTATGCATGTCATCATATAATATGATATTAGAGTAAAATGCAACAAATGCGGATAGGAGAGAATGGATTATCAAAGTACAAGCAACATTGTTCAATCAAGTACCAAGAAAAGAACATCATGGACTTAATGGGCAAACCAAATACAATAATTTGTATCATATTAGCTCAAAGTACAATCAATCACAAAAGAACAATCTTGATCCTAGAAGTTAGATGCATGGTTACTCCCCCTAGGAACAAACATTAAACACTTATAGTCACTTTCTCATCATAGATTTTCAAATATTGTGATGTAAAGAATGTTGGTGAGAGATGGTTTATCAAAGCATCATGTAACCAATTTAGCAGAAGATTAGTTGATTCGGAACTTGGCATAAATTATTATCACAGAACAAAAATATAAGAAATACAATGCAGAGAAAACAAGATTTTAATTTATTATATAATTTCATATTTTATGCAGAAAAATATGAAAAACGTACATTTTACTTTAAGCAAGTTATGTTTAGTATGTCAAAGTCATGGTTCTTCCTTTTTAGTGAACTAGCATGCAATAAATCCAAAATATGGGTTATCCAAATCAAGATGAATGATACTAAGTAAGTTGTGTTCACTATATCTCTTTAGTAGATTTTTATCAAAGGAACACCACCTTAGCAGCACACACACACTTCTTCCCCTTTTTAGTCATTAGAAAAATGAGGGAATAAAAGAAGCAATGTTCAATACCAATTTCACAAATGTGGATCAGACAAAGAAGTACCAAGCAACATATACAACAGACAAGAAGAGCATAAGACAAATATGCAGCAACCAACACATACAATAAATAAGCAAAAGATATGACCTATATCAGCTATCAAATTAGATTAGGCATTGTACAAATTAAAACCAAATGAGGCCAGAATGAAAGCAAAGAAGAAAGACAGCAAGATTACAACCCCATTAATCAGACATTTCAGCTTGTGGAGATCCTTCCTCATCATTAGCAGTGGCAGCGAAAAATTTCTCTTCTTCTACCTCAGAAGCATATGAAGGTCACGGGAAGGATGAACAACAACACAATTCAAATGGCACAATAAAAAGTGAAATAGGTAACTTTCTGGAACTTGTCAAGATTAGGGTTTTAAAGAGATTGGGAATTTGAAAACAATTAGGGATTAACCCAATCAATTTACCAAAAAGCCTTGATAAAAAAAACATTGATTTTCATATAACATTTTGTATTAGGAAATATTAATCAATTAGGTTAGTAATCTAGTTCATTAGTGTCAAACTTTCACAAAGAGAAGCACAGAGAAATACAATGATAGTTGATTAGGGATTCAACTATTTTATGCAGAATGGAAAAATCTGATGCAGCAATGACAAAATCTGATGCAGTAATGACAAAATCTGATGCAATACTTAGGTGCTAGTTGATTAGTAAGTCGACTACTTAATGTGGAATGGCAAAATCTGATGCAGTGGTGACAAAATCTGATGCAATATTTAGATGCTAGTTGATTAGGAATTCGATTAATTTATATAGAATGGGAAAATCTTATGCAAATTTTTATGCTATAAATGTGAAATCAAGTATGCCTAATTCATTAAAATGTTTAAGAATAGAAAAATAGATGAAACAACACAATTTGTATTTGTGGAAACACTTTTGGTAGAAAAGACTAATTTTTATGTCCTAAGAAACATCATCAATTAGTGTCAAAAGTTGTTTTACAAACATCATTATTGAAGCAGGGAATGATTCAAACTATCTTTACTTATATAGCCTAAAAGGAATATCATAGTGATTATTAGGCTTTTCATAAACCCTGCAAGAACAAGTAAAATACATCTAGGTACCCACTTTATAGTTAGGTCCTTTCATGTTAGCAACATAGACTGTGTTTTTAGGCAACCAAAATTATTTTCCACTTGGAACACCAACATTTTTTAAATAACAACAATTTGATGTATGACCATTCTTTAAACAATAGAAGCAAGATAAAATGTTGTATTGAATGCCATTTTAGGATGAAAGAAAATATTTTTGAAATATTTTTGTTTCTTTGAAAAGGAATACCAATATTCATCCATTACACACTTTTGAGAATTAAGAAGAATATCCAAGTTGGATTTTTCCATTGTACAATTTGCAAGAGTTTCCTTAAGAAATTCAACTTTACTTTAAAGTTCTTGCAATCTTTGCAATCAAAATTTTCCACTTGCAAGGTTGAATTACAATTGCAATAGGAGGTCTTGTATAAGTACTAGAGTTGTCAAAATGGATTGGAACCCGCGGGCCAACCTAACCCACCACGGGTTCAGGTCGAGTTGTGTTGAAAATCTTTTACAAATTTCAATACGAGTTAATTTTTGACCCAACCCTAGAATCCGGGTCATCCGGGTTGAACCCGTGGTGAGCGGGGTTGGCTCACCAACCTGCAGATATATGGACACACAAGTATTATTTATTATGTTGGACTTTGTATTTGGGCCGAATTAGGTTGTTTTTTTAAGCTAACATATTAGTATTTTGTATTTTTGTGATTTTGGTTTATATTTGGAGTTTAACATCATTTTGGATTGTACTGAAGTTTATTTAGATTTTAATAAGAATTATAATTTAGCTTTGTTTAGACTGAAGACAAAAAAATGTATTTTTTTTAATTAAGTGAGCCAAAGAGCCAACCTTTTAATCCACCAATCTGTGGAGGTCGAGACTGGGTTCAAATTTTTTTGAATCGGTAATAAGTGAACCGGGTTGGGTTGGCTTACTCAGTGGCCAACTCGTAATGGGTCAAGTCGAGTTTGTTTGGGCCAAGTTACCCATTTTGACAGTTATAGTAAGTACCATCCGACTTGACTAATCATTTCAAGAACTCAAGGTCAACCAGAGACGTCGAACAAAAAGACCGACGATCATAGTAAGAAAGCGAGGATCAAGGTTCGATACTCAATCCTACAAACTTCATAATAGAAGAGTCATCAACTTATAAAAACATTGCAACCTTTAAAGAAGTAAAAAAACCTACTAAAATGTGTACATGGATGATTGACTTAAAATAGCCTAACTTCATTGATATGAGCTTTTATTTTTAGAGTTACACTTTTTCTTTTGAAACTTTGTAATTTTGTAAGTAAATATTGACTAAAATAAAACAAAAAATATTCTAAAATTAATCAAATGATTTTGAAGTTTAATGGTTGTTATTCTCTACTTTGGTTCTCCGTTAATGGTTTACAATTTAAGAAAAAAATGTATATTACAAATGGAATCATTAAAGGATAATTTTTCTAGATTAAATTATCACTTTTTATTTTATGAGTATATTATGTATTTATCAAAGTTTTACATTACGGTATTTAAGAGTATTAAATGTTTTATTTTCCAATTTAGGGACCTTTTATATTAAAATTAGAAATTTATTTTAGAATGATAACCTTTCTACATAACACACATACACTCTTAAAATTTTAATCGATTTATTTTTAATTTTTTTCTTTAATTCTCATCTCTTTCAAAATTTGATGTCACCTCATCGTAACTGAGGAATTATGGATCAATTCTAATCAATAAGATTTTTAAATAGAGTGAGCTTTCGTTTGTCCTAAAGATTTCTTTATTCTCTTCTCTTTATGATTTTGTCACCAATCAATTAAAAAATATATTTTTTTTTAAATTTGGTTATGTATGGATATTTTACTCTATGTTTTATGATTTTGAGCAAGTTTGTGCTTGAGTTTGAACTTTCTTGGAATAAGGAATTGCAGGTAAGGGAAGTAATTTTTGTTTTTCTATATAACTTTAGAATAGATTATTTGGATGTGAAGGTGATGTGGACACAATAATTTTATTCAAGATAGAGTGTCATTTGAATACAAATATTTTAGTTTGAGATGAAATTGCTTTATTGATATGAATTAATTCAAGATGAGAAATTTGTTGTATGTTGAGTTGTGGAAAGTTGTTATTTAAAAAAAAAAAATCATGTTAAGCATAATAAATGAAGAAAAATCTCAATTGGAACCAATTGGGCATCTATCATATTGTGTTAGTTTTCTTAATTATGTAGAATCGTTGGTCGAGCACAAAATTCTCGTTGGTGAAATTCAATTAGTTGAAAACCTGGGAGCTTAGGTCACTAGGTAAGCCACATTCGTTAGGTGAGGTATTTAGGTAAAAACTCCTAGTGGTCACTTGGTGAGCCAATTTTCATCGGGTGAAATTAAATTAATGGAAAACTCGAGACTTTTGGTCAGTTGGTGAGTAAATTCTCATTGGGCAACTAAGATGCACTAGGTGTGGTAACTCTTATAAAATGATTAAGCAAATAACATTACTAATAATAAAAATATGAAATAATATAATAATTATGAGAGCAATATAAAATACCAAAACATATGTATGAATAAAAGAATATTAATCACACCCAACCATTCTTATAACAATAATAGATAAAAATTACATAAGAAAAGAAGTAGAAATATCAGGCACGCATAGTGTTATCCTTAGAGAGAAAATGCCCACAATGCACAGGGCAAACACAATATTATGTGCTCCTCTCCCAAGATATAACAATCCATCAGATCGATCGAGTGTAGCGAAAGATATATGAACCTTATGAACACCACTGCTTTAAGAGATAATATAGAGACAAAAAGAACAACACTTTTGAGAGAACTCTAGTGTTTGTTATGTGTCTTTCCCCATCCACCTATGTGGTATTTATAAGTAGAAAAAGGAGACACATGAGTAAATTGTAATAAGTCTGATTAAGTTAAATATTAATTCGTAATAAAAAATATAGTCATTAACCATAAATAGCATATATCATAAAATTAAAAATCCATCAAAATATTATAAATCGTAGGAAATATTTTAATTACATATTTTTTAAATTATATTAAAATATTTCTAACATTAATGCCTTAGATTGGACAAACAATGCTTAATTTGTTGAGTGAGTCATGTGTTGGCCAATCGAGAGAGTTTTTTATTTTTATTATTTTATAAACTAAAGAAAACATGTCCACTACTGCAAAATGATAAAACTATTTTATTATTCATCATATTATTATATTTGATCAATATATTATATTTGAATATTATTTTAGTGTGTAGAAAAGTAATTGTAATTTATTAACAATTAAATTGTGGTTTTTGTTTAAATGAGTTATATAACATGACATTGCTTAATGAGATTGACGAAATTTGTATGTATTTGGGGTCATACATATGGGATTATGTGTGAACCATTGTTTGAGCTATGTATCAAGTATTGACACTATGTTGTAACAAAGACTCCTTTGTTTCACTAATGATCTGAGTCACATAGACTAAGATATCAAATGGTGAGAAATTGAGGGGAAAGTTCTTACACACCATGATAATGAAAATCCAACCAAAATTTACATGTCAAAATGATAATGAAAAAACACATAGAATTCAAAGATATACAAATAAGTAATAAATAAGCATCAACCCATCGTCACACTGAATTATAGATGACTTACCTACAATTTCCCATGACTTAGACATCTGAAGTAGTTGCTCATCTGTTTTGGAATTCTCCATGCTCAAAACACCAATAACACTTCCATCTTGCCATAATCTACGTATCAATATCATTTTTTTCATAACAAAGTAACATCAAAATCAGAAATCAGAACTTAAAGTTGTGCAAATTATAGAGAACAACATTCTTTGCAAAACATCTTTTTACATAAATTACTTAGAAATTCCCGTGATATTCCTTTCAACTAAGTAATCACCCAAAGCCTTCGTACATCTTAAGTTAGAAGTACTGAATAAACATGCATTTCATAAAGACAAAAATGTAAGAAAAAACTAATTTATTATTGAATCGTTTTAATCATTTGGTCTGATTCAACAACTTTTAAGAAATTTGATCATAAATTAAAATAATCCAAACATGCAATCAAAGAAAATCAAATAACCATTTGACCTACCAAAACAACTTTATTTACATCACATGAAAAATTACTTTTAGGTATCAGTAAAAAGAGGGAAGGAGTAACAAATAAGTGTACTTTAAATCTTATTAATCACACCATAATAAACATATTAGTGGTCTAATAAAAAAGGTAAAATCTAAATATAAAAGACACTCATGCATGCATCACATTTATGGGAAGATGACACAATATCCTCAAACTTTTTGCCTATGTAGATGTGAATTCCAACAAAGTGACACTTTGAGTGTCCATGCTTACCAGTTTTGGAAGTTGAAACCTCCAGAACCTATTCATCCAACACATGTCCATGCTCATAGATTTTGGAATTTAGAAAAGCAGCCAATAACATGTATGAAAAGATTAGAATAAATACTTACTTTGATCATGAGACTTCCCGTAGATATGGTTCAAAGCTTCGACAAAATGAGTAGTTTTATGGGAGGAAGACTAGTCATGATAGCTTGTCGAGGTTTTCATGCCACAAGCCTTTTTTTTAATACTTTATTATTGTGAAATGGTTAGAGATGTTTTTCAGGAGGTAAGTCCATAAACCACTTAAGATTTAACACACAACAAAATATTCAATAATAGAATAAAATAAAAAATACTTATCGGGTTGTGATAATAATAAAATTACATGAAAGCTTTAATCTTTTTTTTTTCAAAAGGGAGTAAAACCATGGCCTAAGGAACTTGAAAAATATAAAAGAACAAAAAATTATCAGCAAAATGAACACCTTAATAATAAAAAAAATAACCAAAGTTATGAAATTATACATATTAACCATTTAAAGATTTGTCTGTTAAATAAAAACACCTAAGTAGAAGAACAATATGAGATGTAAAATGGGGAGAAAAAGTTTTTTTAAAAACATCTTTCAAAGAAACAAACAGAAGTAAACTTAGAAATCTTACTCGATTAAAGTAGAAGAAATAAGTAACTCAGAACAACAACAAATTTATTCTACCTACGATTTTGAATAGCCAAAAGAATGAAGATTACTTCTTCTAAAGTGTGGAGAAATAAAACCCTTTGGGATATTTGCAAAAAAGAAAAAAATTCTTTTCCGTAAAGGAGAGACATTTGAAAGCAAAGTCCAATTATGGCTATAAACATGAGAAGAAAAAACCTAAAACCCAAATAACAACTAAATATTTAATAAAGAAAACAAAGGACAAAAATAGTAAAATATGAACACAAAAAAGGAAGATGGAAGAATTTCAAAAAAGAAATAATTTTACGGAAAAACCCTTACCTTTAAAAGAAACTGGTGTCAATATTCCAATTGGATTATTTGGATAAATTCAAGGATAATTGTTAATATATATATATATATATATATATATATATATATATATATATATATATATATATATATATATATATATATATATATATATATATTAAGATTCATAATGGGATGGGATAAAAACTGGTTTTATAGAAATCGAGAAGAATTTTAGAAAAATATACTTGTCATTATTAATTGTCACTAACCGGTGGTATAAACTTTATCGAATTATCTTAAATTGCGGACAAATGATTGAATTTTAGTAATATTTTTATCTTAAAATTTAAGATTTTAGGTTTGGAATGTACTATAAACAAATCATGTAGAATTAGTTGTGAATGTTAAAAAATATATATTTTCTTGTGAGCATAATGACCTTGACAAATTAAATTCATTACGAATTTTAGAAAATTATATTTTTCTCGTGGGAATAATTAACTTGATAACTTTGTAACAATGATTTTTCGGAATTATTACAGGGGAACAATTGAACTTGGTCGGTATTTTTCTCTAAAATTTAATACGTTAATTAGAAATTGGAAGTTCCCATTAACAACTTTTGTAGCTTAAATGGTGTATTTTCTTTTTCTATTTATTTGTGGTGCTCACTAAATAGTATTATGAGAAATATTTGACATATGTGTGGTTTGGATTTTTTGATATTTTAATATGAAAGTTTATTAAACTTTTATTGTTATTATACTGTATTAGAATTCTTTGTGCGTCTAGTGTTTGACCTAATAGCAGTTTTTTTTTTTTTATAATAAAAATATTAAAGACTACAACGGTACAACAATACTAATGTGTCAGAAAAATAAAAGGAATATAAGGGTAAATTGTAGGTGCACTTTTCTATGACATAAAGATGCCGTGATATAACCATCTACTTCTAGAACTTTCAAGTAATGGGATGTCCCACCATCTTTGTTCTTTGTCAACATTATTGTATGTATAATATCTTAGGTATTTTCAGTTTCTTGTAATCTAACTGACGTCCCAATATTTAATGTCCATAAAAAAAAAAAATACACAGGAAATCATTTTAGAAAGCTATGTAAAACTGATCATCTTTAATGTTGTTTCTCTAAATATATGTTTATATACATAGCCGGCCCCCCCAACCCCACACAAATATATGTATATATATAAAAATAAAAATGTGTGGTATGATTATCCTCTCCCTTTATTCAATTCCTGAACGAAGAACAGAACCCTGGATTAAAGATCTTAGGTTCATACTATGGAAGAAAAAGACAAAGGAAAAGAAAACTTATAATTGAAAAATGATGTATGAGATTGTTTGAGAGTATGTACAGAAGTTGTACTGATTTGCAGCTAGGTGACAATGTGTAGTATCTATGCAAAATCTATTGTGTAGTGTTACTGATGAAACTTCTTTCTTGTTGATTCGGGTGACTAACCTATACTCTCGAACTTTTCCTATAGATCTTCCCTTCCTAGCCATCTCTAATAGATACCCGCAGGAGCAGATTTATCAAATTTCCAGCCTCCAACTGATGCTTAAAAATAAGTAAGCCTCAATGACAGGCATGAGAAACAAAAAATTATGTTTTAAGAGCAGAATTGGTTCTTTGTGGAGGAAGCGGTAACAGGTTTCTAATTACAAAGCCACTTCCCCAAAAAGAGGCAAGACATAGACCCATTATAGCCATGGCAATGACAGAACATGCAGGAGGAACTGCCTGACTACTATCCAAAAATTGGGTGGCTAGAAGGCCTGCAAGAGTGGAACTCTGCATTCCAGTGCACAGTGAAATGGTCCTGCTCACCTCTTCTTCTTGCCTGTGACAGTATTAATTGTATTAGTCGAGTTGAATATGGCAGAGAGTAAAATATTCTTGTTCTTGACAACTTAATCATATAACCGAGCAGATTATGTTTTCTGAAGGAATTTAACTTTCAAGCACTTCATTAAAACATATACAAGTTTGTTTCGATACAATATTAACTTTTGAGAGCTTCTTTATTAGAAAAAAATCTGTATTTCTAGCTAGTATCCAAGCAAGTCATAAATGTCAGTTTCACAATACTAATTTTAATGTTTCGCCAATTTCAATTTCAATTTTCATCACAACATCTATTGGTCAAATAGAAGGTTGGGTTAGCCAGGTCCTACAAAATTAACAAGTCACAGAAGAGGGCGCCAGATGGACACACATACCTCAAGGGTGGAATCTTGGAGAACCAATACCCTAAAGTGAAGGCAACAACATGGAATGTTAATACTGGAAAAACCAATCGGAGACCTTCGCCTGACAAAATTTGACTCCTGTTTAAAGCGAGAGGGCTGCCAATGCACAGCGAAGTACAAATCATAGCAACAAAGGGCATCACAGGTTGAAGAACAGATACAACTGGCTTTGCATATGTATTGAGGAGAAGACCAAGGGTCACCGGAACAAGAACAACCTTTCAAATATTTACAATTAAATCAGACATTAAACCAAATTCAAGTATAATATCACAGAAGCACTCACTAGTCTCTACACACCTGCAGAATTGACTTTGACATGGCAACTGCATCAACTGGCACCACTGAACCAATAAGAAGACCAGTTAACAGTGGTGTAACAAAAACTGATGCAATTGTGGTATAGCTTGTGAGAAGAATGCCCAGGGCTACATCCCCTTTGCTTAAAAAGTTTGCATAGCTGGATAGCTGAGCCCCAGAAACGCAGGCTGTGAGGACAAAACCTGCATAAAACATCCTAGACAAACCAAAAGCCTTCGCAATGAAGACCCCAAGAACAGGCTTAAGCATATATTGTGCAATTAATCCGACGGTAAGTGGCAAAGGCCTGCAGCAAAATGAAGATAATGAACATTGGAAAAAGCTCATGATTTCACGTGTTGCAAAATTAAGCAGCAAACAAAGAGTAATAACGAAATTCTTACCTCTTAACTGCAAGAGCAAAATCATCTACGGATAGTCTTATTCCAATAGACAACATAATCCCACCAAGAGCAGGTGCATATAACTCTTTAGATACCCTGCTCAAGTTAAAGCCATTCTCTCAGTTCCTCAATTTTTATACTATTCCACCATATACATGCTCTCACTGAATATCAAAATTACAAAGTCTAACTGGAAAGAAAGAAAAAAAGAATAACTATAACTTAAAAATAAAATAACTTTGACTTACTAACACATTCATAGAGAAAGGCCAGAGTACCATTACAAAGGTCCCCACTGCCAATACTATCCTACAAGCAATTAATCAAACACATCATAGCTGTTTCTCATTTTACCAGACATTAATCCTTAATAATTTCAATCCAATTGGATTCCAGTAATCAAAATGTAGGGGCACAAAATTTCCCATGTACACAATAAATAAACTCGTTTTTTTTGTGTTTTCAGTGTTGATCTCTGTTAAATATTTGTAATTTCATCTCGAAAACCTAAGCGTAATTAAAAACGAATTAAAAGTCAGCATGGAATATCAAGGCAAAACTATAATGAATAACAACAATCTATAGAATAGTATTTAAGTTTTGTCCATAAGCTATCAGATCAAGAAGGACAAAGTCTAACTTCAGAACGAAAAAGAAATCTTCGAAGCACACAAAAACCCATAACAACAAACAGAAGGTTAGTGATAGCAAGTCGTTCATTAAAAAAATACTTCATTAAATAACAAAACCACTATCAATTTTCTTTTTCATAAATAATCTCTTACGTAGACACTGAATTACAAAACAAAAACAGCTCAAGAAAAGAAGAAACATGCAGCCTTAAACAAGAGCAACCATGGATGGATATTCGTATTAGATTACAATTGAAAATAAAAAAAAAAAATTCATGAGATAGATTTAGTTCATAGATGACCAAAATCTAAAATATAAAACTGCTTAAGAAAGTATCCTTAAACTGAGGATATAGTCTACAAGTATGAGAAAAATAAAATAGTATAAACTTTTTCAGTTAAAAATAACCCACCATAAATTAAAAAAAAAATGAGAAAGCAAATTAGGTTATTTCCATTTTAATTTTTCTATAAGTGTTAGAGAGCATAAATTTGTTTATAAAAGAAGAGAAGCTCACCAAGTGAAAGTGGAAGGTTGAGCGAGAGCGGCAACGGCAGTGGCAGCAACAACAACGGGAAGCAATGCGGACAGAAGCTGAGACAAGTCTCTTTCTCTCACTTCCCCAACGGCGTTTCCATCGTCAGCGCCGAGAGAGAGCAACGAGAACTTCCCCGGTTGTCTTCGCAGGAAGCGGAACTCGACTCTGCCGCGGAACTGCGAGGTGGAGCACGCGAAGCTCGCCGCAGCGCCACCTCTCTGAACGGTCCGCGGCAAAAGGGAGGCGACGGAGCGCGAGGGAGGGTGGAAGGGCGAGAGGCGGAGGTTTGTGGAACAGGCGATGGGAATTGTGGCCATTGGTGGCCGGCGCCGGCGGAGATGGTGCGGCAGCGAGGGTAGAAAGAGCGGAGGGAGAAGATGAGGTTATGCGAAGAGTTTGGGAGATATGCTATGATTGCGAAGTTACGTGAAAGTGAAAGTGAAACAAAGAAAATTGTGTGATTGTGCAGAACGAGATGATACTTGGCTGAGTTTGTTTGATTGGGTTTGGGGGTTATATAGGTACTGTTTAAAGGGCACATTGATCAATAATATTTAGAAACATTAATAAAAATAATTTCCATTTTGTTAGTTTTCACGCATAGAATTAGGACACCGACCTGGCATTACTATATTGTGCTTAAAACAGTTTAATAACTCCGTAAACAGACACAAATAATATTGAAAAAAAAAAAAGAAAAAGCGTTGGTTTGAAATTGTGATGTATTATTAATTATTAATTTTGTTATCCAATCTCTGGACCAGTTTAAATTGCTGTCTAATTAAATAGAAGACTCGGTCTCAGTCCAAACCGATATATCATGAGAACCATGGGTTTTATTAATAAACAAACTTGTTTGATTTTATTAACCATAGCCACAAAAAAAAGTATACGTTGGAAAATTTTATTTATCAAATAGGCTTTTATAAAATTGTTTTCAATTTTTATTATTTTATATGCTATGCACTTTTTACTTTTAGAGTATTACATGTATCAAAGAGGGTTTTTGTCCTCTTCAAATGAATAACTCGACAAATTTATGTTAGTTTAACTAAACTCTGTCAACTATCTACCGAACCAATGAACTATATTTACATATTTCAAAAAAGTAAAATAAATAAATAAATAATAATTTTAAATAAAACTAAAAAAAAAATTTAAGTCATATTAATAAAATTAATTTATAGTATATATATTAATAAAATAACAGTTTTGTTATTTTTCTAAAATATAATTACTGTTTTATAAATGAGTTGGTTTCGTATAATTCTAATTAGGCTGTAAGTCAAATGGATCAAATAGAAAAGAAAAATTATCATTTGACGTTTACATTTTTCATTTACTTTCATCTTATAATATGTTTTTAATGATAAAATTGTATATTTAACTACAAACAATAAATGTAAACAAAATTTTAAAATAAAATAATATGATCATTATTTTTAAATGGTATTAGAAAAATATGATTGTGTCAAACTATCATCTCTGAAGTGAACCACGTGGAAACACATAACAAACAAAAGTTATGAACAATTTAATAATATTTAAGGGAATAGATTTTTCTATCTTATTTTTGTAGTGGATTCAAACACAATTATAATCTTAAAAGGTTAAATTGGAGTTACCTTTTTTATGTTCCATTATATTTTTAGGATTTTGATTTGACATTTGTTCAATTTATTTTTCATGAACCAAATCAACTTGATATAGATTCTTGGTCAATTGAACTAACAAATAATTATTTTTCATTTTAAAGTAGAGTGTATTGATTTAAGATTCCACAATTAAGATAAAATTGATATGTAAACCACTTATATTGTACATCAACTTCACAAATATGTTCAATAAGGAATTCAAGCATTTCTTTCAAATAATTATATTTTGTGTGTTTTCATCTAAAGAAATAGTGTATGAAGATTAAATGTAGCGAAGAAGATGAAGATGGATTGAAGTGGTCAAATTGGAAATGTAAAGTGCAAGAATATAAATTGCATGAAACAAAATTACCAAGGATAAAATAGAAACTCATGAAGAAAATTTACGAAAATGGTGACCCAAATTGCAACAATCATCACTAAATTTGTCATTTTTCTTGTTCACACCATTCTAAGAGTGCTTAAATTGTAATAATTTTTCACACATTTTTTTGTACATTAACAACAATCTATTCATATTTTTCCCCCTTTTCTCTAACAGTTAAGCTGAAATAAAATAAAAGAAAAATATATAATTTGTAAGAATTGTTTAAAACCACCCACTCTACATTAGGTATATCCACCGAGCCCATGCTTTGCAATGGTTATCATATGCCTTAACTCCCTTTCTATCTCTCATAGTCAATCTTTTGATTTTGTCTAACAAACATTTTTTTCTCAATGCACTTCTTGAATTCTCGATCATTCTTCAATTTTCACTCATTGACTTTACCTCGACTTCATTTTCATTTTGGTTCTCTTCTTTTGATTCCATGTGTAATCATCTCCTTGTTACTTTTGTCCTCGATATCTTCTTGAATTTATCTTTTCGATACTCTCAACACCCCTACAACACAAGTGAATCCTCTCGTTAACTTATTTTCTCTTATTTTTTAAGCTCAATAAAAGTATTATTAGATAAAAAGGAATAATAGATAAATAAAATTCCTTCTTCTTCTCCTAGTATTAGAAAGGTAAAAGATGTAATATATATGAAGTAAAAATCTAGTGTGTAAAATATTATGTAAAAATTGTAATGTATATAAATATGCACAAATACATCTTCAAGGTTGTATTTTTGTTTTATCAAATTTCAAGTATAATATAATTATCACTTACATAGTAATTAAAAGTCATACTATATTATGTTTGGGAAGAGAGGACGTCACATTTAGATGGTTTCAAAGCAATATTTCATGCGATACTTGTGAAATGCATTCATCATAAGAATTTTTTTTTTTTAAATACTAACTTATATAATTCCATATGACAAACAATAGGAGGAACCATAAATTGATTGAAGTAGTGCAAGTTATCAAAGACATCATCACTGATGAAGGATTATCTTGTTTCCTTTTAGAGTTATGAATATGGTGAAGTTGTTTAAGAAAGCTTTTTGAAAATTCCCATTGGACATTAAGATAGCATGCTATCTAGATGTGAAGGTTCATTTCTCAAGCTCATGAAAGGAAGAAGAGAGTTAGATTCAATCTTAAACACACACGGCAATAACAACACTTAAAGAGTAAAATGAAAGAAGAAACAATAAAAATGGAAAGCATAGAAGATGAAGAATGGAAGAAGCACGCCACTCATAGGGGGGGATCTAAGCCAACCAAACCCTAGATATGAGTGATGGTGCCGCCACTTGCAAGCAAGATAAGGCAAAGGTGAGTTCACTTCTAGGAAGGAGAGCTCACGAAAATTGGTGGTTGAATGCACAAAGTTTATAACAAAATCATCAACCCTTTTACAAGACAAAGAGCAACCTTTAAATAGGAGTTCATAGGGGTCCTTTTGCAAATACAAAAACATGAAAAAGGATTAACTAGCAAACCCTAAACCTAACGTGAGAGTGAGTCT
>Ga0214544_1001769_pt1 | contig 45340 bp, 25 predicted proteins | sample CNSS3metaG_FD_160074 | JGI IMG/M metagenome (GOLD analysis project Ga0214544, IMG submission 160074) | Root nodule microbial communities from cowpea collected in UCLA plant growth center, Los Angeles, California, USA - CNSS3 | ecosystem: Host-associated > Plants > Roots > Nodule | place: USA...
GTATATATTTATATATATATATATATATATATATATATATATATATATATATATATAATTTTAATCCTTAGAAGAAATAAAAAATAAATATTTTATATAATATGTATAACATTTTAACTTTAAATAATTAAAATATTCAGTTTGATTTTAATTATAAAAATAACTTATTTTTAGACAGCATTTTATCGAAAACTATATTCAGTTGGTTTGTAGATCATTATAACGGAGAAAACTAATCAAACCACTTATTTTTGCTAACCTATATTTTGTTTATTGAAAACTAGTAAAAATGAATTATTTTATAATGATAAAAAATAAAAAATAATTTTAAAAAACATGTTATTAACTTTATAAATTTATATTGTAAAAAGATAATTACAAAAAAACAGTTACAAAATCTAAAGAGTAAAATAATTAATAAAATAGTTTACCGATATTATTATATAAGGAGGTTCTTATTTTAGTATTCACATTTTCTTTTTCAATTTTATCTTTTAGTAACAACCTTTTTAAATTCAAATAATTATTGAGAATAAAAAGAGAAATCTTTTTTAATTTTATCCTTTTAATAATTAATTTTTTGAATTTCAAATAATTATATATAATAAAAAAATATTTATATAATTAAAAAAAATTATACAAGTTATTTTTTTATAATTATTTTTATTAAAAGAATATTTTATAGTTTAAGTGATAGAATAAAATAAAAGTAGACATGTGCTATATTTTCACTGGTATTAATAAAGATAATATGAGTAGTGAAATGTGTACAACAAAAAAATATCAGTAAGCGGTTAACAAAATAATCTCATTTATTAATAATTATAAATAAGATAAAAAAAATCACTCTAATTTGATTAGTTATAATTTTGGTTTATTAATATAAGTTTTAGCGTGCGCATTTAATTAATCATTATTATGGTTATCAAATAATTAATTATGCAAAAATTTGAGTTTAATTAATGTTTTGCTTAAAATAATTAATTATATTATTTTATAAGTTATTTTGATGGTTTGATTCACGAAAATGACTTTTTGAGGAATTTTAAGTACAGGATTAGTTGAATCAAATGGATATTACGAGTTTTCATAGTGACCACTTCAAGAAAATTAATTACATAAACATCCCTAGGTATTAGCACATTATCCGAAGCAGATTTACCACTTATTAGTCTATCCATTTTGTTTTTTTTTTTTTTTTTAAATCTAACTTGATCAATTTTTACTATAAAAAAAAAACCATTAAAAATTTTGTGTTGTTTATACAAGAATTTCTTATATTCTTGAAACCATATAAGCTAAGCCAAGGTATGAAGGAATTTTCCATTTCTTTTTGGTTAAAATGAATGTCCTGTTATCATATGCTATGCTATGTGGTTATAATAAAATGAGCATATTTTCATGTTTGAAATATGTAAATGTATATTATTAATTATTATGGAATGTTGAATATGTGTGGTTGAGTAGAATTTTATGAATTATAATTATTCCAAATATATTTATTAAAATAAGAATAAATGAGCTCTATAACACCCCCATCAAATATACCCCAACCTCTCGCTTCAAGTGTCTCCCACTTCGCAAGGCAGGTTGTTGTCAGTGGGTATCGAACCCCAAACCTGACTTTTAACACCCTGGCGTCGCCAGGGTGTTAAAGGTCAGGTAATGGTTCGCCAGGGTGTTAAAGGTTAGGTTTGGGGTTCGATACCCACTGACAATAATAACCTGCCTTGTGAAGTGGGGGGACACTTGGGGCGAGAGGTTGGGGTGTATTGGACTGCAGACCTGACACTGACATTGCTGGGGTGGGCCAGGAGGTGTTACAAGCTCAATACATTAAAAATGTGAAACTTATTGAAACATTAAATAAACTTTGCATCCTTGTGTACAAGCTTGAAGAGTATAGAATAAAATACTTAATGTATGAATATTTATAAAGAAATAAATTTCATAGAACTTAATGAATGAAGATGAAAAGGATCTTGTGCACAAAAGTTTTGGTCACATGATTGTAATTAGATATATTATCTATGAATAGTATTACTTGTATGTGGTTGTAATGTCTTTGTTTCTAACATGAGAAAAGTGGTAGAATCATCATTCCACACAACACATAATATCTTTTAGAGTCAAATAAAGAATCATTAGTTCGTTTTCCACACATAGATAAATTTCCTTGAGAGTAGGTGGATATATGATGCTTCCATGGATAAAGATTATTTCATAGTCCACCTCTACTTCCACACCTTAACAATAGATAATTTGTATAATTTGTATCCACTGCCTAAGACTATTGTTGTTTTGTTTAGCAAACTCAACTCGACACAATTATACTACTTATGATGCACTGATCTTAAATGATACAGAATACGACACCTTGCTGATACGATGTTTTATTTTATTTAAAAAGAATGTATGTTATTATAATTTATTTTAAATCATACCATAATTAAAATATTATTAATAATTATTATCTAAATTAAATATGCTAAATATATTAAACTCAATATATAATTATTTTGAAATTATGAGTAAAAAATGTTTTTAAACCAATAATGTTTTAAAATAGCTTTAGTTTAGTTTAGATTAGATATTTAAATCATGATTCACGTATATATATCTCTATATCGATAATTAACTCTTAATAACTTATTTTTCTTGTATTTTTCATGTACTATAATTATATTTGAGTGTATCGTCAGAAGATTTTATAAAATAAAAAAAAAAAATTATATATACATGAGTGAACTTTATATATATATATATATATATATATATATATATATATATATGTACGTGAATGGTGAAACTTTTGGTGTAATAATTTAAGTTTTAAAAGTAAGCTATTATATTACATGAGTGAACTTTATTACTCATTCGTAAATAAGTAATATAGATATTTCAACTAAATAAAAGAAGAAGAAAAATATAGAACATGATATTCACGTTGATGTGGAAAAAAAGTTAATCAATTTCACACACCGTCACTTTAATCTATCAAATCTATAAAATAAACATTTACGGCGAATGAATAAAGATAAAAATAAGGAAATATGCGTGATAAACAATTCATATCATTCCATAAAATTATTTTAACTGCTGATACTTTATTTTAAAAATTATTAAAACAGAAAATACAAATCAAAATCTTTACTAAAAAATCACGAAAGTGCTTCTATTAAAAAAATAATTAGTAAACTAAACTTTTCATAAAGTCAAGTCCGCGTCAACTTTTCATACAGGTCACCAAAATTGGCATCTTGACACGGAAAAATGCTCCTATATTTTCTCTTTTTTCTAAACTCTTTAACTGAAATTATAATTAATAAATAAATAATAGCATGACGTAAAATAATGGGAAATATTGTCAGATATTTGACTCAAGTTCATCACTCTTATTGCACTTACGTATCATATACACTTTAAGAATTAGTTATTACATTTTTTTTTCCAAAAAAAGTATTTCAGCTAAATCTGAAAACAAATAAAAAAAGAAACTACAGTTCCGAGGATGAATCTGCATCAAAACCTTGAACTTCATCGTCTCCTTGAGGTTGTTCCTTAACGTTGTTGATGTTGTTGTCGTGTCGTCTTCGGCTATCACAGTAGAACACGGTGGTAACCACGTAACTAAAAACAACCACCACCGCATAAAAACACATAAGCACCGTTTTGTTCCAAACGCTAATCTCCGAATTCTGATTCTCCAACATCGCTTCCACGTTCCGGTTTATAAAACCCGAAACAAAAACAAACAAGGCCGAGAGAACCCACCCGCACACCCTCCCTCCGCGAATTAAACCCCACCCGACCCGCACAGCCTCCCACCCGACCCGATCCTCCGCAACGGAAACCACAATCCCGAGACTCATAACTGATAAGAGGTACACCTCAGAACCCGACCCAATCATCCGAGCGAGGACCCGGATCCACAGAGGTGACCCGAACGTTGCTGCGGCGAGGACGCGTGGCACGAGGGAGAAGGCCATGAGGAGGACGTAGACGAAGACGACGGTGACGGCGGGGGCCTTCCAGTTGGCGGCCCGGGGGGAGATGGGTTTGCCGTGGGCGGCGGCGTGTATGGCGGAGACGGCGGCGGCGAGGGAGATGGGGAAGGAGAGGAGAGCATAGAGCAGGCGCGTGCGGAGGAGAGAAACGGCGTTGTCGCGCGACTCGTGCCAGACGTGGCGCGCCTCGACGCGCGTGGGGGCGACGCTTGCGACGGCTTCGAGGTGGTAGATTTTGGAGCGGAGGTGGTGGGTGGAGATTGCGAGCGTGAAAGTGAGGAACGACAGAGGGAGCGTGGTGAAACAGAGAATGGAACAGAAGAGGATTTTGTTGGTGTGAATGATTCTGAGAGAGTCCCAGAGAATTTTTAGTGGGGAAATTACGAAACTCAATAATGTATCTTTTGTTTCCCACATGTTTTGTTTTCTTCTTCTTCTTCTTCTTCCTCTCACAACCTCATAACAACCTCACACTTCTCCTTCTCTTCTTCCATATCTCTTCCTCCCACTATCCCAACACTTTTTCTTCTTCCCACACCCTTTCTTATCTAAACCTATCCAACTTTAAAATACTTTTCCTTTTCATTTTTTAAATATTTATTTTTATTTCTTCAGATATTTTTATTAGATTGCGTTTTTACACAAAAATCTCAGATTTATCGAAGGATCTTCCATGGATCTTTCATCTAATAAAGAAAATTAATTTACACTTAAAATTATTTTGGTGTCGTTTTGGGTTTTAAGAGGGTGTGTAATATCTGTGAAGAGAAAGATTGAAAAAGACTAATAAAAAGGGAAGGTTGGAATATATAAAAATATATTTAAAAGATTTAAATTGAATGGTGTAGGGCTTAAGTTGGTTGGGATAGTGTTGACGTTTTCAATTAATTAATTGATTAAGGAAATTACGTATTGACATATGCTTTTCTTCGAATTTCTCATTTTGTTTTTTTATAAATATGATCTTATTTGAGTAGGGTCACAACATTGATATGATTAATTATTAGATAAGGCCATGAACAAAACACCAAGACTAAGTTTTTATGCAAATATATATATACTATGCAGGCTTGCATAACTTGGTCCGAAGTGAAAATCGATTTTTAGGGTTTCATAAAAGAAATTGAGAGATTGGGAACCTAACATGGGAATTTACGATTTCTCTGTCCTGTCTCTGAATGGCCACACAAATGGAGTGTGTTCATTTTTATTTTGTTCACAATCACATAGTTTTAGAAACCATTATATATCTGTAGTGGTTATAAAAAATAAATATCAGAGAGATAATATATATATATATATATATATATATATATATATATATGATGGGAATTGAAAATAAAGATATATTTACCAGGTTTTCATTTTACTTGGAAACAGATAAATAAAGTAAATTGTGAGTACTAATTAACTATTAAAATTATTCTTATTTTATTTGCATAAGTCCATTCAAAACTGCGTATACAGCTTGACATATTCAAATATATAAACGAAGAAAATGTTTATTTTGTATAAAATTATTTTTTTAAATGTTTATTCAAATATTTTAAAACTTTTTTTTCTAAATTTTTTAACTGTTTATTTCTTTCAACTCATATCTTTAAGCTGAATTCTAACATTCTAAAGAGAGCTTATCAATATTTAAAATTAATTTAGTGCTGCAATATACATTGTTTATTAAATTCCAAAATATAATCTATATATTAAATTATTAATTTATTACAAATTTGAATTCAAAAGATACAATTTATATTTAAAAATATTAATTTATTATAAATTTTAGTTATATATTTCTACAGTGGAAAAGTAAAAAATAACAAAGAAACTAAATTTAAATATCTATATTGAGTAAAATACGTAAGGGAAATATTTTTTTCTTATTATATTAGATAAAATAAATAATAATGTGATACTTTTATTAAATAAAATATCAATTTTATGATGAATAAAATAGATAAATAAATAAAGTTTCAAATAGTTTTACTTCAACTGAAGTTACAAGTGTAACATCCCATTGAAATTAAAGGATGCGTCCTGGAGTTTAAAACTCAACACCTTACAACCCAAGGCACACCACGATACCCAAAAGAAAACTGGATAAAAAAAAGTTTACAAAATGTATATAAACCCAAGGACAAACAAATACATGGGCCACAACCCTAAAGAAAAGCTCATAAAGGAAATTAAGCCTAGTCCACACGAACTATGCAGCGGAACCATCACCTCCCTGATGCCCACGGGTATTCCTCGCATATACTCACACCAACAAGTTGATGATCATCGCAAAGGAGAGTACCACACAACAAAACACACAACAAAAAGTAGGGTAAGCTAGAGCACAATGGATTTCATTCATGCAATTCAAATATATTTTCACAATTCCATATACACATATCAGCCAAGCATGTTATGACTTCACAAACATTACACTAAGACACGACTCGACTCATCTGAATACATATAACCCGATCGGATTCAGCGGATGCTTGCACTTGTGGTGGATACCTCTGCTCACCCTCGAGCTGCTCACCCCCGAGCTATGTGTTATAAATGTTACAATGAATCAATTTCCCTCACCACAAGGTTAGCCCTTAATGAATTTCAGGCCTCTGCTACTCTCACCACAGGAGTCATTCCGCTCTAGATGAGACTAATTGACTCCTTAGAGTGTCGGGATGCAACCTTACCTTGAATCCTTACCAAGTTATACAGATGGGGCACCACCATAGACACCCACTAACAGGGGCCATGGAATTACGTCCTGACCACTGAAGCACGACCCTGAAATCTCACCTAGAGATTTCAAGGAATTACGCACTGACTACAACTAAACATAATCAAGCAACCAATTAACAATTATCGCGCATACATACATACATACATATATGTGAACTCTCGCAACCAACCTCTTTCATATTCCAGATCAAACCAATACCAGCACATCATGCTCCATCCATGAATTAGAATCTAAATCCATCTCATAACCATGCCACTTTCGCAACCAACCATTTCATGCTCATTTCATGCCAAGGATTTATTCAAGTTTGTCATTCATAATTCATACACCCTCTCACACATGCATATTATACCCTTCATGCCATTATACAATAACCCATCAATTACATGCCAAACATAAATGAGCAGGGAAGGAAACACCAAACCAGCGCGTACCTTCGCCCAGCTCGTCGCTCAGGCCGAAGGGGTCTCGCTCAGGCGAGCTCCCCTTCGCCTAGGCGAGAGCTCGATAAAACTGGGCAGAAACAAACGCGCTAGCTCGCTTAGGCGAGCTCACCTCGCCTGAGCGAGACAGTCTCTCGCTCAAAACCAGGACCACTCGCTTGGGCGACAACTCGCGCAGAAGGTCTGGGCGAGCCTCCGCCAGACTCGCTTAGGCGAGTCTGACTCGCCTGGGCGAGATTACCAGTTCTCGCCCTGGTCTCACCTGCAGCAGATGTATTTTCAAATCCAAGCAATCAAACAAAGTATTCCACACACCAAAAATAACGATTAACCCATACAAACATCAAGCAAGCTCAAGAATAGGCCAAGAACAACTTAAACTCGAAACCCTAGCTTCCCGTACCTGGAAAAGGGTTAACAGAGGCCTTGACGGCACGACAGCGAGCACTGCAACTCTAGGAATGAACTAACGAGCTGAAAGCAGAAGGTAAACGAAACCAAGGGGCAAATTATTACGAAACCCTAACTGGGAAATACGAAGAAAGATCAATGGAAAACCATACAAGCTAGAAAGAGGCACTTACGTGGAGTAGGAGCTGGTTTTGAGTTAGCTCGAAGAAGGCTTAGGGCAAACCCTAGCAGAGCGTCCTGTGAGGGTAAAGGAGAAGGTGACAGCTGGTTCTGTGAAAGAGTAAGAGTGGAAACGTTAGGGCAACTTGGGGTCAGCTTTATCTTCTGGGCCAGCTCTTTGGCCCATCAGATTTGGGACAGCCCGTTTTGTTAAAGATTACAAAAAGAATAGGGCCTTACAACAAGTTTCACGGAGTTTTAGTGTAAATAGCTTTGGCATTATAAATTAATTTAAAAGTATTATTATTAATATTATTTTCGATAATTAATATAAGAATTAAAAATTGTTATATGATCATGTGTAATACACTCTTATAATAATTGTGTTGAACGTGACCTAACTTTAACACACATGCAACATTTGTAGGACAGGAATCTTTGTTTGAATCTATAAAGAAACTTTGCTAATTATTTAATTATTTATTTAGATTTTATTCAGTCTTTATTGTGGAAGACACATCACCCACACAAATGTTACAGTACTATAGTTTATTAGATGATGCTAAGTTGAATTTCAATTTTCTTAATTATTATATTATTTATGTGGCTATCGCAACCGTGACATTGATAATGCTGAGAATTATTAGTTACAAATTTGGTTTAGTGGATGGAAAATATTGTAAAAAATATCTATATACATCTTAAAAGAAAATATATTGTTTTTATTAGTAAATTTAATTTTGTCATCTTTAACTTTTTCGTATTTTATAGTCTAAAAGCTTTCATGCAGGTAAGTAGGTTGAGTTGATTCTGAAAACAAAACGGTCTCTCAAGCAAAAAAAATATTAAAAGGAGACAACAGCAGCAGTGAATTTGGATTTAATTTTTAAGTTTAATTATTTCTTTGATCCTTATTTTTTAAAATGTCAAGTAGGTTTTTTAGTTTTTTTTATCAGTATTTAGTTTTAATTTTTTTAATTTGATTCAATTTAGTTTTGATTTTTTAAAAATTAATTTAATTTGGTCTTTGGCATTAATTTTTTCACATACAGTTGGAAAACAAAAATTAAACCTTGTTCTCACATGGATTTCTCAGGTATAAAATGAGCCACTTCAAAATAATTCATTGCTCTGACCCTGAATACTATTAATCCAGCATGGGCTACATGGAATGTTAAAGTCAGTGTGTATTGCCAATTTGTGATTTTTTAGAGGGTTAAGTATGTTTTTAGTTTCCGAACTTTAATCTAAAATTGGAATTCGTCCATGTCTGAAACTTCGATATATTTTGGTCCCTAAACTTTATAAATGAATGAATATAGTCCTTTTAACCCAATTATGTTAACTTTTTTTGACATGTCGAACGCTTTTCATATTAGTATTAAAGTTTTTTACACTTTTTGACACATTCTTGGTTTAATATCTACTGAAAAATATGTTTGACACCTCAAAAAAAAAAGTTAACGTAATTGAGTTAAAATGACTATATTCATTTATTTTTAAAGTTTAAGGACCAAAATATATTAAAGTTTTAGACAGAGACGAATTCCAAATTTGGATCAAAGTTCAGGGACTAAAAACATATTTAACCCTTTTTTAGAATTCTCTATTTTTTTGACACGTCTCGCTTCACATTTTTGTCATGTGGCCGACCAGTATAATGTGACAGTAGTGGTGTGATGTAGCAATTTATTGAACCTTTTTTTTGTATTAAATAAAGAACAAAATAATAATTAAATCTTTCTTTTATTGTCTTAATCACTCTAAAGCATTGAGTACAAGTTAAGAACTCTGTTTATATAAAGAAATACTACTTTGATGGTTTTGAGGAGAACACTTTCAACCTTATGCAGATGGGGGAATAAAGTATATCATAATGTATAAATGGGTTAGAGTAGTATGAATAAATTCATTCTTGTTGATATAAGAAAAATATTTACTTAAATCTTAATCTGTAAGAAAATTTATCAACCGTAGTTAAAATTAATAAATTGTGATTTAGTTTATTAAACCAAACAAATATATTAAGATATAACATATAAACAATTATTTGAATAATCAATCTTATTGTGATCAAAAAGTCAAATTACACCAATGATACATTAACTTCTAACAATATGTATCCCTTATAACTTAACAACAACACAATATCACACCGGTAATGGGTAAAATCAACAACACAATAACATAATCATAACCATGACAAAGAAGGTAAAGACGAAGTCATGCTTGTTTGCTAGTGTCTCACAACTAATCCTTAACAAGATCATAACTCTAAAGTCACTCAAAGAAATTTGAAATTGTTTGAAGGTAGAATACGAGGGAAACAAGAATATTCAATGTATGAACGTTTTAAACTTGATAAGTGAGTTTGAGCCGCAACAAATGAAAGAGTTTGAGACAATTAATAAAAATTCAAACAAATTGTTGGATATTTCTAGGAAGATAAAATTGTTGGAAAATGAGTTTCGAGATTCCATACTCATTTCGAGAATTATGGTAATGGTGCTAGAGAGATATGAAGCATTATTGCTTCGTTAAAAAATACAAAAGATCTATGTACAATTACTTTGATAGAAGTGATACATGCATTGTAAGCACAAGAGCAACAATGATTAAAGAGTAAAGATCAAGTGATTAAAGGTGTTTTACTTCGTACCGGTGATAATGCTCTCATAGTCAAGAACAACTAAAGAAAAAAAATAAAGTAACACACATGTTTTTCCATCTTTTCATCCCTATTGTAAGGTAGATCCAATTGAACCGCGTGCATCCATCAACAATGGTAAGATAATATCTATGAGCAAACATGGAAGGAATGGGGCAAGGCATCTTTCTTATCTGGTTTAGTAGTTGTGCCATCCACGAATTGAATATTGTTTTTGGCACTCAAGGTTGCCATCATCGACCTTGTTAGTATCTAGTACAAGAGAGACAAGACGAGTCGTGGGATTTTCGCTAGGATGAAGATACAAGAACGCTGGTGTGGAGGTTGAAACGAAAGTTGCTTTAGTCATGTTGAGAGAAATAAAAAATAAGAAGCACAAGAAAAGAAAGGTGAACAAGAAGGAAATAAAGACGAAAGAAGAAGGAAAAGGTCAGGAACGCACAACAGAGCACTTCTTCTTATACCATCTTAGACTTTTCGGTTACAACTACTCTGCATATTTTTCACGTTGTTGACAATGCAAAAATACTTATGCATGGTAATGAAAAAGGAAGCAGACATAAAACGAAGAAAATATCTGTATATTTTTATTAAGAGAAAGAAAAATGTTTTCTAAAGAAGCATACACAGGAATATGATATATAAAGGAAAAACAAAAATACAAAAACATAAGATAAAAAACATGTGCTTGAGCGGTGCTCAACGCACTTTAACTATCTTCAATCTTTCACATATTTTGAGAAAAACACAACTAAAAAAAAATACTAAAAGACTAAAAAGATATATATTATTTTTTTCAAAATATTTTAAATTCTATTCATAAATAATTTCTCAAAAATAATTTGAAATGAGAGATATACGGTACTTCTAGAAATAATTTAGAATGGAAGATTTATGCTAATTCTATGAATATCCATTATCCATTATTTTTGTTGGTTGGTGGCTAAGTTAAATCGAAACTTCTATATATTGATTATCCTTCCTTGTTATTCACTTCTTCTTTTAGACTATTGAAAAAAGAAAATAATCCATTGTGAAATTTTGTAAACACTAGCATTAATCGCGTGTATATATATATATATATATATATATATATATATATATATATATATATATATATATATATATATTTATTGTGAAAAATGTCTGGAGTAAACATATTTAAATCAATTAAAATATACCCCTAATACTTTAAAGCAATACTACAGATAGGAATGTGACTTTTTTTCTGAACACTTGGATCAATAACTTATCATTGTTAGAAGATTCCAAAACTTATAGAGATTATCATTTTTCAGATTTTTATAATGTCATCTTGTATAAACATGTTTATTTATTGCAATATAAACATGGAGATATTTGAAATAAGTAAAGCATGTTTGAAAAATAAAAAACTTGTTAAAATCTTAGTCTAAACATACTTAGCACCATCTAAATATTATTTTTAAAGTCATGTATTATCTAGATCATTGAAAAATATATCAACTTTCGTATATATATTTAACAAGGTTCTCAAACGACCATAGTAGTCATGTCCATATACCAATAAAAAAAATAAGACATAGATAAAGTAAAACTCAAATTATTTTACAAGTAAATATTACTAACTTTCATCTTCTTAAAATCTAAGTTTAAAATAAATTGATTATTAAATTACTATATTAAAATAAAAATAAAGACGGAAGATATATATAATTCTTTTAAAGTTACAACTCAATCTAGATTTTAACCACAATCAGAAGTGCAATAACTAGATTTTTTTTTATTCTATCAATTTTAGAATATATATCTCTAAACTTCACCTTGTATATAAAATTAGGCTTAATAACATGAAATATTGTTACATTTTTAAGACTTTGAAAAAAAAATCAATAATATAAAATTAGACTTATATGTTATCTTCCACGTCAGTACTTCTGTCCAAAATAAACTCATTATTACATCTATTACATATAGTAAATAACAGAGTTATGATAGGTTAACAAAAAGTTTTTAACAAAGTTTTCACAAACTTTCTTATTCAATTAAAAAAGTATTATTTTATTACTTTATTTTATTTAAAAAATAAAAATTTAATCCACTTTAATTCTTTGTCAAAAATTTTATTGTCAAAAGATAATTTTTCCGTAAATAACATACCATTAATATTCACAAATAATAATAATAATAATTATTATTATTATTATTATTAGAAAAATATATTATACTGATATAATATTAACATAAAATATCATTCTACATGATATTTACATGTCACATGCAGTAATATTATTATTTCTTGAGAACAAGAACAGCAATATTATTTACTCAAATATTTATATATTAGTGTATTAAAATATTTAAGTATTTACATATCACATAAAGTAATATAAGACAAGAACCCTAAGGCAAGAAGACAAAAATTTAAGCCCGACAAGAATAAAAACCCTAAGACAAACCCGACAAGTATATAAAAACCCTAAGACAGACCCGACAAGTATAAAAGAACCCTTAGACAAGCCCCACAAAGAACCCTTAGACAGCCCCACAAGCGAGAAGAACCCTTGCCCTTAGCCTGTCCCAAGAATTGAAGAACCATAAGCTCGACAAGAAGACAATTACCCTAAATGTTCAGACAATAATAGAACCTAAGGTCAAACAAGACAAGAACCCAATCCTAATATGATACTCTTAAGGCAACGATAATCTTAAGGCAAAAGCGCTAAGTCCCACAAGAATCTAAAGTAGATAATAGTAAACAGGTACAAACAGAGAAAATGGCGATAACCCTAAAGACAGGCAAGGATGTTAATGAGAGAAAATTCTTACACAGATTCGAGCAAATTCTAACACAGATTCCAGCGGACATTTTCTATGAAAATTCTAAGACAAAGTTTCAGTTTAAGATAGAGTTATAACATTATACCAATGATATATATAATAAAATTCTTATACAATATGCTGCTGATAAAATAATACAGATATCCCTGTCATGCTAACAGCAGCCTTAAGACATACTTCAAATATAAGACAGACACCACTCATATATATAACCTTAATTCTATGTACTCCACCCCCTAACAGAATTGATACATCACTTACATATTTATATATTATATATATTCACATAACACTATAACTTCTGGTGATGTAAGGTATTCACCGTCTGAGAAGACCTTTTTATTAACCTACTACTACTTCTGTATGATGAGGGCCGAGGAGTTAGTTCCTTTTGAGGACGATTACATGCACCAGGGAGTTTGCAGAGAGTCCCAAGGACCCACTTCAAGAAAGGTTTTAGCTTCATAAATCCCTGCACCATCTGGTATCAGAGGCAAATCGAGAGACATAGCAGCTTCAGCCCAGATGGAATCATCGAACATAGGCTCAGGAATGTCATCGAATGACCCCCCAAAAGAATCAACCCTGTCCCCGTTCATCTCCATGGACATGGTGGTGGTGGTGGTTTCATGGGGAATTGCAACATGAGAATCGCTGGTGTACACAGGTGCAGAATCAGCAATTGCATGCTGAGGAGGCTGAGGAGGCTGAGGAGGCATGGAGAGCACAGGGTTGAAGATGATGTTGGTGTGATCGGTGAGGTTGTTGGTGAAATCAAAGGAGGGGAGATTGAAAACATCACAGGGAGGGGGAATCTGAGGGTATGGTGGTGGAAACTGGAAATTGAAGGGCATGATAGGAAGGTGTGGGAGGTTGAGTATTGCATCAGGTCCGTAGAGCTTACGTGCTGCACAATCATAAGCCATGGCAGCCTCTACAGAGGTCTCAAATGTGCCTAGCCAGAGGCGTGCACCACGGTTAGGCTCACGGATCTCAGCCACCCATTTGCCCCAAGTTCTCTGCCTCACACCTTTGAAGGTGCAACTCGCATTCTCAGGGCCTCCTTTGCCTCTCATACACCCCTTTCTGGAACTCGCTTTTGCACCTTTTTTCACCTGCTTACTACCACTCATTCTCATGCCTGATTTCAGCATTGTGCTAGCTAGAGGAGTTACCAAGGAGATAAGGGTTGGTATATGGTGTCAGAATATGGAAGCTGATCAGTGTATTTATACTCAGATAAGAAGTGTTATCAGAGTTAATAGGTAAGCCAAGTATTTGAAACGTGGAGTTTAGTAGCTACTTGGCATGATGAACTAGATTATCGTGTCAACCTTCAGGCTCACTGTTGGCTTCTCCTCAGCACACTTGGCTTGGATTTTTGTTTGTATGCAAACTCATTATGTAGAGAAGAATCGAGAGCAAAACTCTCGTTTGCTTTTCCTTTTTTTATATTGAGTGAAATAAATGAGACTATGAATGCACACTATAAAAAAGTGAAAGATGAGGGAAGAAATTAAAAGCTGTGGGAGGATGGATGTGGTTTCTCTTAGTGTGGATGTTGTTTATCAGATGCTGTTTTGTCATGTGACATTATTTGGAAGAAACGGTTCAAGATAACTATGACTCAGGAATGAAAATTTAATCCGTGAAATTGCAATAATAACAAAGCCAAAGTAACTGATCCTAGTAGTTTCGAAGTTTGGAATTGTAATCAGTGCACATTAAAAAAACTCCAACTAGAGTTAATGACTGAGGAAGTGCTGTTAACAACAGGTGTCAGTTTTACCAAAATGGATACACATTTCACACTGTGTTTACTGTTTCATTGATGAGCATTTTATGCATTCACACATAATCACTAGTTATCTATGTGTTAGTTTTTCTTTTGTAATAACTTGGAAAGAAGTGATTCCTCCCAGTTCAGGTAAGGAAATATAAAAGAACTGTGCAGATATCACTCTTTAATGCACTAAAATCAATACTGATAAATTAAGATAAAAAAAGTCTACGAAGGTTGTATTATTTAAAGCTGAAAATATCCACTTCACATGTGCACTTTAGCATCTAAAGTAACATCTCTGGATTTAGAAACTGACATGAAATAAACTATAGATGTATTACATTACTTTTTACTTTGTATACACGCAGTGATTCTGATTTATATGGGAAGAGTGCAGAACACGACTAGATATCCCTGTGTACGACAGAGGTATATCACAAGGACAATTTGCAAGTACACCTTCATTTTTTGTTTTTGGTCTAATTTGAAGTTTTCAAAATCATGATTCCTGGGTATCATCATGTTTATCTCCTAACTTTTGATTTGTTTGCTTTCACATTGGGGGATAAGTAGTACAATATAAATTTACATGTGTGTATATGTGCTGTTTGTTATACTATATTCCAAGCTTTCTACTCAAGTGGTTTATTTTGCTTGAACTAGCAATTTATATAGAAGATGCAAATGAGAACGCGTTCACAAATACTTCCATAGTAGATGATGACATAGTCTCTGATAAATATTTATTATGAGTCTTACAATATTTATTATGCTATTTGTTGTCTTATGATGTATTTATTATGCCAGCATGGGAATGACAGACATGATTTTTGTCGCAATACAGAAGATAACTATTGCATAACTTTGTTTATTACATTTGTACTAAATATTATATATCTTTCATGTGGAATTCTCATTCTTCATGCTTGAAAAATATAAACTCCCATTTTCAATTTGTCAATTTTGCTGCTTACAGTTTTACAAACTTTCATGTCAATTCTGATGCTTACAACAATATAAACCTTTTCATGTCAATCTTGATGCTTACAACAATATCAGACAGATTAAGTCGAACTATTATACTCGATGCTTTCATCATCTTACACGTATTCCTCTGTTGGGAACTGGTAATAATCTTCTTAACTTTGTTCTCTGATAAATTCAAATTAATACCAGAACCATTGCAAAAAGACTCGATGAACTGCAATGCAGTATTGCTTAACGAAAACATATAATAAGCTATTCTCAAGTAGAAATCAATGTTTCACTAGAACCCGAGCATTTCTTTAAAGCAGACCTTATCTCCTTTAACATCTCATTAATCTGGATGCCCTTTCTGCAAACAACAACAAATGTTGATCAAAGTCAATGAATAGAATTATAATATGATATAGAGACTGTTTAAACAATTACTACACGAAGTGAAGAAGAAAAACACTTTTAAAAATATAAAAACAGGTAGTCAGGCAGAAAAAACACTTTAAAAGCAAATATAAAATTACATAATAAACTGTCAAGCACTTACAGAGGGCTGATTCCTGTTGACCAAAGTCCATGTATTAGAACTATAATATAATAAAGAGATTGGCTAATGTATTAGAATTAAGATATAATAAAGACATTGTCTAAGCAACACCCTATGTATGTGAAGAACAATAACACTCTCAAAAAGAAAATATAAAACATCAGACAGAAAAACACTTTCAAAAACAAAATGTAGAAAGTCAGACAGAAAAACACTTTCAGAAAGAGAATATAGAACAAATTATCAAACAGAAAAACAATTTAAAAAGAAAATATAAAACAAACTCTTGAGCACTTACAAAACACTGACTCCAACAACAGAGAGAGGTCCAGGATAGTCCTCAAGTCTTTTCTCCTTCGTGTCAGTTTCATCAGACAGTTGAGCATCACGGTTGCCAATTGTCATGATTTCTTGAATCAACGATGGAAGTCTGTCCTTTGCCTAAGATTATAATTAGATGAAAATGTTTGTTATGTGACAGAATTTTGCATATTTCTTGAATATACGTGACCGTCCCTAAACAATACAATAACAGACCAGATGATGCATTGGCCATCCCTTTTCAAGAAAAAGGAAATTAAAAGATAACACTTAACCCACATATTGGCTGCGACCCTACATACCTCTGGTAGGTCAATCTTATTCAAAACTACAACATACGGTCTCTCAAGGTAAGCAGGATTGTACATACGCAACTCCTGCAACAGAGAAGAATTGCAATTGGGAGAGCATGAGCAGGATTCAAAAACAGAGAACTAGGGAAGCTCTTTACAACTAGAAAAACAGAGTTGTGATTATCAACAAGAAAACAGCTTAACATGACTTACAACTTGTTGACTTTTAAGGAAAAACTAATAAGAGATAACAAGATCAATTTTCCATGTAAACTCCCTTTCAATTTTTTAGAATTAGAATAGAGACTCTTCCAAAGCTAAAATAAACAACACTTCAAATCAAGCTGTTTAACCAATGAAAAAACCTTAGCCTGAATGGATAAAAAAATATATCCAATTGTAGGGTAAAATACATACTTCTCTGACCGTTCTGTAGTCATTTACAGGGCTCTCAGTGGCAGCATCAACAACATGGACCAATAGCCGGGTCCTTCTGAGGTGCCTCAAAAAATTACGACCAAGACCCTGAAAGTGAAAGACAAAACCGTCATATTTAGCATCTCGATGGTTTAAAATGGGGACATTTCCTAAGAATAAAAATCTTTTATACCTTTCCTAAGTGAGCGCCTTCAATAAGACCAGGCAAATCTGCCAATGTAGCTTCCGATGAATACATTCCTGCCCCCAAGCTGGGATCACCACCTAGGCGGCCAAGATTTGGCATTAATGTTGTAAAAGGGTAATCAGCAATATCAGGTTTAGCAAGTGTAATGGCTGCCAGAAGTGTTGATTTCCCAGCATTTGGAAGTCCCTAAAACAAGATTAACTTGATCATGAGATGAAAGGGTGAAAACACCAGGAGGACAAAAAGTAAGAAACAACCACTATACAGTTGACCTTTGTTCACCAACCAAAGAAATGATTTGATACAAAGGAAAAACACAACCACCTCGGGTTTATTACACCTCTCCTTGTCATCTTTCACAAACTCCACGCCAAGGTATTTCAGTTACCCAACAATGATAAAACTATCTTCCTTGATACAGAGAAAAGAAAAACTAAAAATTCGCCGATATCAAGCTTACAGTTATAAAATACAAGACAAAATATTACTAAATAAACAGGGCATTATGCATAGATGCAAAACTTACAATGAGACCAACGTCAGCTACAACTCGTAGAATCAACTCCAACTTAACTTCCTCTCCAGGTTGACCGTGAACTAAAATCTGTAAAAAATTAAATAAAAATGTTATATCTTACACTGAGATAGGAACACAAGTTGCTAATGCAGAAATTTCAAATAATACTAGTCTACTGTTTCCAGACTCGAGCAGATTTACATTTCCTGACAGCCAAACATTAGATTTGACAATTTAAAATCATAATATTAGTAAACCCATGACAAAAATAGTGAAAAAAAAGTATCCATCTTGGACAAAATAATTGGTCACTCATTATGTACTGCAAAATTCAAATAAATTTTGATTAACTGAGACATTATGCTAGTATAAGATTTTCAATTTGCACAGAGAAGATTGTAACCATAAGAGGTTATATCTTTCCAAAGATGACACTGAGAAATATTCCATCGCACGCATAAATATTGATAAACTTTACCTTGTCTGAGTCATCCCTCATCACATTAGTTGTCAGAGCCATCATCTTTTTTCTTTGACGCTGTGGCATTTCCAACAAGCTAATCTGGGCATGCAAAAAATAAAAAACAGATTCAGGTGTGAAGTACAAAATTAACAAACTAGGTGTATGTTATGAATAAATGAATGAGAAGGGTTGCTCAGTGTTCATTGTTCCAATCTAATGGGGTGTAGGCCAGGTAGATGCATGCATCCTTACTCCTACAACCAAAGAGGCCAATTCCTGGATTTAAAAACCCGTGACAACTTTAACGTCACAAGGCAACAATCCTACTGTTGTGCCACAATGATCTATATGCATATATGAGTTCTGATGGTCTAATTATTCATTTTATCATCAATCTTAACGAACACAACTTATCCACTAAACAATTTGGTAGTCCCTAATGCATTAAAGTATTCATAACTCAATCACAACATTAACAAATTTGAATAGAATTTTCAATGCGAACAGATTTGAATAGACTTTTGAAAGTGCACTACCCCTCCTTGTCCTCCCCTAGCAACGAGAACTTCATCGCCAGGTTGTGCTAGATCAGCCAACACCTTCCCTCGTTTGCTTTTCACAACTGTACCTATCACATTTATAAACACGATCAGATTTAATTCATGGCAGGATTTTTCACCAAACAAGATGCAAAATGAAAACAAGTTAACCTTTTTTGTAACTCAAATCAAAACATACAAATTCAAAATGAACGCAAAAATAGAATAAGTCAATTGCCACCTGATTACTTGTTTGGTTTGAGAAAATGTTTCCTATTTTAATTAATGATAGAAGTACCATTTTATATTGACTAAGTTCCTAATTTCAAAGGCTTTCTTTTTATTTCATCATTCTATACAAAGCCTAAATCAAGTGATATTTTGTAATTATTAATGAAAATAGGAATCAAGTGATAGCTTATGAAAACCTCCAATGCCTTCTTATCCTCTATCAGAGTGCCATCCCTGTTGAGAAGCATCTGCACGAGGGATCAAGGTAAAGCAAACATGCATCGTGCTTGGACACAACATTGTTGATTTTAGAACTGTTGGACAAATACGATGAAACTTTAAAGACCCCCTTTAACCAGAATAAAAACTTCATTCTAAGTTTTTATCATTTTCATTGGACCTGAATAAGAAAATAAAATTAGTTTCTTTACAAATTAAAATTAATTTATACATAAGTAAATTTCAAACGCCCATCGTATAAGTAATTTATACAAATTAAAATTAATTTATTCATAACTAAATTAAAATAAAATTAGTTTCTTTACAAATTAAATTAATTTTTAAACTCAAGTGCTTAGGAAAATGTTTCAAAGTCACAAAGCCTAGTCACAGAGGTTCAAAAAATAGCTATCGATTTGGCCAATAATCAGTAATGCAGGGGGAAAAACATCAGTAAAACACAAAAACAGAGCATACAAACCTACAGGAACAGGAATGCGCATCGTGGGAGCCACAAGTCCATCGCGCAACATCGACGTCAAAACGCCCATGGCACCAACGTTGCCACCGCGCTTGGCGTGAAACCTGCTCTTGCTGTGAAACTCCAGCAACGTGTCTTTGGTCTCGTCGGCGTAGATCACCACGTCCCCTCCGTGCCCTCCCGCAGGGAGTATGAGCGACCCGTCGAAGTCCCTCTTCAATGAGCCTTTCCCTTTCTTCTTCGTTTTAGCCTGCTCCTGCTCGTTCTTCTCTCTGTGATTCAGCACCGCGCCGTGGCCTCCGTCACCCGCGCGAACGGTGATGATTACGTGGTCGAAGAACTTGTGAGGCTCCTTCATCAACGACGGCGGAGGAGACGCGCCGGCGCTGGTTACGCCGCACCGTACCGTTTTCCATTTGTGATTTTCGTGGTTTCGTGTGTTGTGGAGGAATTGGACGGTCCTATATATACATTTAAACAATTTTAGTTCAGAAAAAACCGAAAAAGGGATAAATAATGAGTGAGTGAGTGCGTGAGTGAAAGTAGTACCTTGGTGGAATGAAGAGAGTGGAGAAGAAAGGAGTTTCGCGCAATTGAATTTTGGGAGACGAAGAAGGTGGCGAAATTAGAGACACCATTATCCGATTTTGGTTAGTAAGGAAGAAGTAAAAGAATGAACCTATGTTCACTGTGAGTGACCCAAGAAGCAATATCTTGCAAAGGAAAAATATCAAACTATATCTAAAACTTTTACATCTAACAAAGTGTTTTTTTTTTTTACAATATTGGTGCAATTCGACTTGGAAATTATTAAAGTGGTGCAGATTTTAGTATAAAAAGTGGAGTCGTGTAGTTTTCACATAAAATTAATTATTTGTCCAAACAAATTTGTGTTATATCGGCATGACTTTATTATTGATATTGTAATGAAGTTATATGATATTCAAACTACCTTAGTGTCAATTATAATATCATATTATTGTTGAACTAATTCAGTGTTGAAAAAATATTGAGCTGAATAAAAATAAAATAACTTTTATTTAGTTAAATAACAAAGCATGAAATGATAATTAGTGAACTTTTTTTATTATGATTTGTTCATTATAAAATGGTGTAAAAGTTATTTATGGGACCTATATATATATATATATATATAAACTCGTCATAATAGTTCTTTTAAGTACCGAACATGTAACCAAAAGATGTAAACGCATTTTACATCACACATCAGAGCACAAAAAGAAAATGGATCTGATTATCAGCTAAACCTCACAGTGGATTGAATACAATCTAAAATGTGGAAAATGATGGAAGAATGACATATTAAAGCTACATACTATATCGAATAACAATTTTCTCCATTTTGATACGAATGCAGCATGACTAGATAGCCTGCAACAAAAGAAACTATACACGAAGACAACTTTACACCAGTGATCAAATCATGCATGCACCAATCCCAGTGAATATTCAATAGATGGTAAACCGATCACTAAGAAAATTACTCAACGAAAATGGTGGCGACCACTCCTGCAACGAGCAAATGAATGAATCAGTTTGAAACACTGACTAAGAAGACAAATAATTTTGTCAGCTGAATAGAATTAGTTCAAAGCTTGAATTGCAGAGTGAAAAAATAGTGAACATATGCAGGAGTATAATAATCAATGGCCTAACCAGTTGCATCAAGATATCTCTAACTACTGTTGTTTGCCGTATAAGAACCTCCATGGCACTGAGTTGGGGAAGGTTTAAGTGTGCTGGCCATCACCAAAACAAAAAATAAGACAAAGAAAGCAATATATCATATTTAGCATGAGATAGAACAAAGTATATTGAAGTTAACCAACCGAGAATGGCGAGATTCAAACTCTCCAACACTTGTTGCCGAAAGTCTTCGCCAACCAGACCACTCATTGGGGATTCCAGTGGATCCTTATAAGCAAGAAGGGACATAAAATCCTGAATCAAGGAAAACTTTATGTTTACTTCACCTTGAAGATCGACACATACATGTATGAATAAATTGCAAGCAAAAGGCAAACATACTTTAACTTTTTGGCCATATACTGGATGATTCCCAAAATGAGCAATGTATTTCTGAGCAAACAGCACAGCTTCTACCCTGCCAACACAAGATTGTATGATAGCAAGAAGATTGCAACATGCTCACTTGGAAGAAAAATTAATCTTATCTCACCATTTCTTATTCAAGACAAGGCCAACAAAATGAAGACATATAACATCAAACAGCAACTTAATGTTGTCTAGCACACGCAGTGACATTTCGTCCATGATCTCAAAAGCTGTCCGTGAATCTCCCTCCCTTATAAGGCGAACGATACCTAATGATCAATCAAATTTACTGTCAAATATTTGAACAGAGATGAAAAAGCTAGGTTTGCAGTGCACAAGCCAAGAAAATGACATTCACATGAAATCAAAAGTCTTCAACCAGCCTTGAACACCTAAAGACAACAATAATAAACCTACTTATTCTTTTTTCCATTTTCTCCAAATCCTCTGCAGGCCGATTCATCTCAGTGCAAGCAATGAATGACTCTGAAGACTCTCTGTAGCCATTATGTATAAGATACGACAGAATGAGGTCGTTCACAACATTTTCACCTAGAGCCTGTAAATAAATATACATGTAGCAAAATAAAGTGTACAGAAAGTAAATTATTACTTCACACAGAAGACAAGAACAACATATCAAATACTGCAAATCCTTCACATTGCCAAACATGTTACACAGAGGACAAGAACGAAGATCACAACTTTTCAGACAAATCAAGACCAGTGCATAGCCAACATTCATTGAATCTTCGAGTTAAAAAGAACCAAAAAGGTTGCAATCTTCTTTGAATCTTGCCGCATTCTTTTATAGCAACAAGCAAGAACGCAGTTTCTTTTTTTATAAGCAAGCAAGAACGCAGTAATGCTTTACAACGAAAGAAATAAATAAATAGTGAAATTAAAAGGACAATTGTAAGAGGAAAATGGTGAAGGAGAAGAAACGTACAATGTCTTCATAGAGCTTAGGATCAATCTCCATGGTTGGAACTTGGAAGCGTCGATTGGGATGGATAATCGGAGAAGAGAAGCTTCGATTGTGGGTTAGTGTTCAAGAATCAGAAACACGAAAAGATGGGCATTGTTAATATATATATATATATATATATATATATATATATATATATATGAATGTGTTGTGTGTGAGTCTACCAACAGAACAGAAGCAGAGCAAGATTGCCGCCAAAAAACAAGATTTTATGAAGTGAAATAACTAATAACTGAAATAATTAATTAATCACATTTTTATTAATTTTTACCAGAAAATAGATAAATTATAAATAGCCAGACTCTTTCAATAAAAATTTAAACATTTTAAAATTAAAAAAAAAAATACTATTTGTACAACAAACTGTAAATAACAGTTTTTGCTGTCAATCTTTCCCCTGCACATTATTCATTACATCCCATAATAATAAACATGGACAAAAAAAAAACATTGTATGAATTGTTACATGTATCATTTCATATGTTTCCAATTAAAAAACAAAGTAGAAGGTTCCTAACTACAAGTGATTTGGTTCATGGAACAAAAGAACATCTTCTGAATAAACTATACATAATCCGCTAACAAGTTCTGCAAGATCTTAATCCTTGAATAATGAACACGATAGTTTCTCTACCGTGGCTGTAACAAGGACACTGTAACTTCATTTTGTGATCTATCTCCACAACTTCTCGAAGAAGATTCTGCCTGAATGGGAAACTGTGTTGTTCCTGTGTAGAACCCAGGTGGAGTTGGCTCAGGCAACACCTTTTCACCATTCAACATCAAAACCACAGAGGACATGTTTGGTCTGTTTTGTGGTGTTTGTTGCACACACAACAGACCCACATGAATGCATCTCAGTATTTCAAGTGGTGTGATTGGATAATCTAATACCTCATCTATTAGCTCCAATGGCTTTTCTTCAATCCACAATCTCCATGCCTGAAATGGAATGAAAGCAATTTTTTTTCTTTTTTCATTGCGAGCATAAGATCAAGAGTTTTGAAAACATAACTGTTTGAATTTTCAAACACAAGGAAAGAAATAGCCTTTAAGCTTACATGACTAAGAAGATTAAGCTGATGCTTAGAGTCATGGAAATTCCGATTCTTTCTCCCACTGATTATCTCCATTACCATCACACCAAAGCTAAATACATCAGATTTGATTGAAAAATGTCCATGGAGAGCATATTCAGGAGGCATATAACCACTGCAACACAAGCATGAAAGAAAATTTTGATGTCAAACTGTGTTGCAACATAGTAAAAAAACATGACTTTTACTACTTACTATGTTCCCATCACTCTATTTGTATTGGCCTCAGCTTGATCTCCTCCAAATGTTCTAGCCAAACCAAAATCTGATATCTTTGGATTCATATCGTTGTCCAGAAGAATATTGCTGGCTTTGAGATCTCTGTGGATGATTCTCAATCTAGAGTCTTGGTGAAGATAGAGTAGCCCTCGTGCTATACCATCAATAATTTGAAGACGCTTTGTCAAATCTAGTTGTTTGCTTTGCGTTGAATCTAACAAAATTTCACTTTTTAAGTCAGTGTAAGAACTACAAAATAGAGCAAAATGAAGAGCCATAATTTGCATGGTGTGAGATTTCAAACCAAAAATGAAGTTATCCAAGCTTCTGTTATGCATGTATTCATAGATCAAGAGCCTTTCTTCTTGGTGAGTAGAACAACCATGAAGTTTTATAAGATTTCGATGTTGAAGTTTTGCCATTAACATGACTTCATTCTTGAACTGCTCTGCTCCTTGTTCAGAAGTTTTTGCAAGCCTCTTGACTGCAATCTCTTGCCCATCTTGCAGTATACCCTGAGAGTAATTTTGAAACTTTGATCAAGAGAAATATTATTTATCTCATTAACAAGATTTGTTTGATGTGAAATTTAACTACCTTGTACACTGGCCCGAAGCCACCTTCTCCTAATATGTTACTGGGTGAAAAGTGATTTGTAGCAGCAGAAATGGTAGAAAAATCAAATATTGTTGATAACTCCACATCTTCCTTCTCCCTTTTGTACTTCCAGTGAAATATTTTTAGCACCTCTGAAAACAATGGTAGGAAATACCAATATGGTATGGTTCACAGATTAATTTAGCAAACAAAATAAGAAGAACACGAATCAGACTTTAGAATTGAACACTTCTTTTCATTCTAATAGTTATACTGCATTCTGATGTTAGATTATGTGATGAAGAATCAAATTTTACTTTTCCATAAGCTCACCTCTCTTCGCGAGCTTCTTCCTCTTCATATATGTGAATGTGGCCAATCCAAGTACCACGACCAAGAAAACAATGCTTACTATTATCCCTGCAATGTTCTTGCTATTGAAGCTCTTGTTACTGCCTCCATGATCTGAGGAATAAACTGCATGAAGATTGCAGTTTAAGAGGAAAGCAAAAGAAGGAACATGTTTAGATTTCAAAAGATGATAATATAAGAGATGAAAATACCTAACTCTGAAGCTTCAAGTCTTATGTAAATGTCTTGTCCTTGGTCTGTGTGTCTACTCAAATCAGTAATGTCACCAAACCAAAGCAAGCACCCTCTCCCACTTGCATCTATATTTGCATATGCTGTGCAAGAACAGTTTTTCAGACACAAATTCTCACATTTCTCAAGGCTCAAACTCTCGTTATACCAAGAAAAAGAAGTGTCTGGCAACTTCATTCCTGTGTACTTCCGAAACCTATCACCATCACAACTCAAATTCACTCTTCTCACACACCCACCAGACCAATTCAGTGAACTCCACTTTTCATAGAACTTTGGTACAAAACCTTCTAAGCAAGTACATATTTTTGGAGAGTTGGTAACATTACACAGTGAATTCACATCACAAAAGGCATAATATTCACACTGATCCATGGGACGAGTGGATAAAATCTCCCAACCCCGGCTACCACCCGACCATAACAAACGTTGCACAAAACCAGATGGGTTGATCACTAACCTAGTAATAGTTTCAGCCTCTAAGGTTTTATATTGGTAAATGACTTCCTTGTCGTTGATCTCAAGAGAAAAATTTACGAGTCTAAGCATTCTTCTCCATGAAACTCCACTGAAAACATTGCCGATCCATGACCCTCCTCTACTGAACAAAAGTTCCCCCTTTGTAGTAACCAGTTGAGGAAAGCCATGAGCATCTATGTGATATGAAAACTCACCAAAGCCAGGATCTTCTGCGTTTCTCCAAGATGTGAGAAACCTAAAAGGACCAGACACAAAGTTTGTACGAAGTTTCATTCCTGCAAGGAAAGTGTCACCAGGGTAGTCAAAACTTTCCCACAAAAGATCTTTTGTGCTGTCTCCATCTTGCACAACAAGATTTCCGGAATCTAGAAGCTGCATGACTGGTTTCTTAGAATTTCTTGATGAATTGGAGAACCACAGAACACTCCCTGAGGCATCACGAATAACAGGAACTCCTTCTTCTGTTAATGTGAAAAATGGTGTTGAGTTTTTCACTGGGGCATCTCTGTTGGCCACCCACACAATAGTCTTTGGTGATATGTTCTTGTACCATATACAAAAGTATTGACCTTGTGAATTTCCAAACTTGAAGAATCCAGCTTCAAAAGTTCCAGCAGAAGAAACCATGGTTTTATTACCTTGGATTGATTCATTTGGAGTAAGAGTAAGAGTTCCTTGTGTAGATAATAAGAACGTGGAGATGAGGCAGAAAAAGAAAACTCTTACCATTGTTAACTTTTTTGTGTTTATGATGGTTTTCCATGGTTACAAACCTCCATGTTCATTTAACTAAAATCACCAGAAGAAAATGGTTGTCCAAGTCTCTCTATAAGACGTTCCTGTTGTGTTGAAAAGTCTTCCGAATAACATTGAGGCTGCATTTTTGGACCAACGTCACTATAAAGTTAAGAAATTGTCTAAAGTTGAATTTTTTTTTACACACCACTGCATGCGAAAGAAAAATTGTTTTACCCTGTACACAAATCTTAAAATGGTTTTAATTTCTGAGGAAAAGAGATAATAAATGCACACAAAACACTTGCATAACATAGTCGTGTGAAAAATCCAACACGTGAGGATTCAGTTTCGGATAAGAAAGGGTGAGTGCAAGTTGTGACATGAATGAAAAGAGGGACCAAACAATGCAGTTAACAATAGGACCCTCTGCTTGATGATACTTTATCAACTACTGACAGGTTCATTTGATGTCCAACCAATAGTGTTGACTTTCATATTCCATTCAAAAATAAACACCAGAAATCAAATGAAATTAGATGTAAACATGTTTGGTCCAAAATAATTCAAGTCAGAGTTTAAATCTTAAATTTTATAAAAATGACTCAGTAAAATATTATATAAGAAAAAAACTCGTAAATTTAATGTTTTGAGATTTTGAATTAAAAGTATTATTCATCATTTAGATTGGTTTCATGTTTGTTTGTCCAGTGTTTTTTTAGTTGTTATTATAATAACTTCAAAATTATATATATATATATATATATATATATATATATATATATATATATCAAATAAACTACGTTGAAATTGAAATTTGTATATTCAAACTAATATCTAATTGTTTTATTAACTGTGTTTCTACCGCAAGAAAATATTTTATCAGTAACCAGGTTTAGTGATGAAAAGTTGTTAGCTATTATAGTGATCAATTTAGATACTAATTTAAAAAATAAAAAATTATTGGTTACTAAAATAGTCACTATTATAAACAAAAAATTATAATTAGTTACTAAATTGGTCAGTAATTAATTAGAGACCAAATTCAAAGACTAAGTCATTTTGGTAGTTAAAACCTAGATAGCTAATTTGTAGTAAACAGTCTCCTTTGGTAGTCAAAATCATGTTAACTAATTTTAGAGACCAATTTAATAACCAATTATATTTTTTTATTCATAATAATAACGGCTATTTTAGTAACCAATAATCTTTTAGTTTGTAAATTGATATTAAAATTTGTTACTATAATAACTAAAAACTTTTAATGACTAGAATTGATTACTAAAAAAACATTTTCTTGTAGGGTTAATAGTGCATTCTCAGGAATCTTGTGAACTATATTCTTAGAACTTTTAGTAATTCTTGACACAGATGAATAATAAAGTTTATTTAATTTCATTTAAAAAAAATAAGTGAAAAAGAAAGTTAGAGGAATACAGTATAGGAATTAGTTATTATTGCAGACAATAAATTCCATTCCCATGAGCGTCTGAGATATTCAATAGATGTAAGTTAAAATATGATAACACAATTACTCTCCTAAGAATTAACATAGATATCTTTTCATTACCTCTGACAAACACGAAAACGTTGACATAGATGCGATGGAAAATCTCATCAGTAACACATTTTATAATTATTTGGCTTCATTTACTTAGAAAAAGGGTTGGTTATAAGATTTGAAAAATGATAGAATTGATTAATTTGTCTGACCAGGTATCTTATAGCTTCATATTCAACTTAAATACCTATATTACAGTTGAAAAATATGTATAACTGGGTTGTTTTGGATTCACAATGGCGTCGGCTAAGAGCCACCTTTTTTTTCTTTTAAAGGAAAAACTCTTATGCCTAAATCATGACATGGTATGCCATGGTATGTCATGCACGCAGTCATATTGAACTATAATGTAGTATTTTGGGGAAAAAAAATTCAAAATTAACAAAGTGGATAACTTTTTAAAAAATTACAAAAATAGACAAGTGATGTCAATATAGTACAATTTCATTATGAATAAGGTGACACTTTAAACTTAGTCTTATATTATTATTATTTGATCATCTTTAATGATCTTCGACCTAAATCATAACTCTAATATACTTTCTCATCATATTTAAAATGGGAATATAAGAGAAAGTGAAATCATTTTTTTCATTATATATAAAGCATTCTAAATATATTTCTTGGTGGAAGAAATGGATATATATAGAAGGTAAACCCTACAAGAAATGAGAGTGAGATTATCCTTAACAAGACAAAAAAGACTAAGGTTACTAGGAAACTGTGATCGAAAACTTGTTAATTGGTGATATATCATTATGACTATTAATCATTCTTACTTGTACAATTCAGCAATGTCGGATCTCCAACAAATGTTGAACTGATATAGATGAATGTAAAAGTATGTGAATATATATATATATATATATATATATATATATATATATATATATATATAAAACTTCTGTGATTGTGTGAACCACTGTGCTGCATAATTCAAAAATCTGCAGAAATCGTTGTCTTCACAGCATGATCATGCTGGTTTTTCACACCAGATTACTACATAACTTCAAAATCACGTAAAATCTCTATCACCTAACATGCTCAAACGAGATTGAAAATCGAAATAGTAGTGTTAATGGCCTTTTCTTTCGGAACTGGTTTCTTCTGTTTTCTAAATATTTACAAATTCAGATCCAAAAACCTCAAACAGCACACTCCAAGTTCATTGACATTCCAACCAAAACATGCTATATTTATTAGTAATGGCACATTGATCTATATGACATGGTGGAATATTAGGAGCTGAAAAACTATATCTACTATCATTAATTAAGCAGTGATTATGAACAAATATAAAGCATGAAACGTGAAGCATCAAAATTTATAAGGTATTGATGATGATGATGATGATGACGATGGTGATGAATCAAGAAGAAGGAAAAGCATCTTTGACAGCAGAAGCAGCAGTGAGATAGTTAAGCGTGTTCTTGAGCGTCTCTTTCTCTCTCTTCAACCTCTTCGCCGTGTCCTCCAGTTCCAACAGCGCCTGCTGCTCCCTGGGAGCACCCTCGAAGGTGCTTCCGACGAAGAACGAAAACGGCGTCGGAAAGAGGTTCCGTCTCAAATCCCCCATCTCCTTCTCACCTTTCCCTCCCAACCGGTTCGAGAGGCGTATGACGTCCTTCATGTACCCCTCCACCTCGCGGGCCAGCGCCTCCGCGTCGTCTCCGGCGTCGTTCTCCGGCGGGCGGTCCTCCAGCCACGTGACGCGTCCCACGAGGTAGGGTTTGCTGCGGACGACGTCGTTGACGCGGAACCTCTCCTGCCCTTTGCAGACCAGGAAGAAGCGGTCGTCGACGAGGCGCTCGTGCTTCACCACCTCCCCGACGCAGCCCACTTCCGAGGTGCCGGATACGGCGTCGTGGTAGACGACGCCGAAGCGGAGGTCGGTGTGGAGGAGCGTGTGCATCATGATGCGGTAGCGGAACTCGAAGATCTGCAGAGGGAGGATCGCGCCCGGAAAGAGGACGAGAGGGAGAGGGAAGAGAGGCAGCTCGACGGCGTCGTCTTGCGGCTTGTCGGAGGCGGAGCAGCGGAGAGAGTGGAGAGTCCGGCGACGGCGGAAGAGAGAGGAGGGTAAGAATATATTGGCGGCGGCGGCGGTGGTGGTTGTGTGAGGGAGAGAAGTGCATGGTAGGAGGTGTGGCATTGGGAAAGATGCCATTTTTGTGTTTGGTTTAGAAGAAGGGAGACAGGGATTGCATTGCATGATTTAGTTTGTGTTTGTGTGGTTTTTTTGTGGCATTGTTTTGGTGATTTTTGGAGTTGAGAGAGTGAAAGAACATCCTTTGGAATGATCTTTGTTATTAATGTTTTATGTTTGGATTGGATAGAGAAAATGTGTGGAATTTTGGTGGAAGAAGAGTTCTCTCAGTGGATATAGTGTGTAAGTGGTATAGAATATTCCACGTGTGACTCTTCGCCTTCCAACAATTATCTCACAAAACATAAGAATACTAATAAATAAATTCAAAAAAAAATAAAAAATAGGTTACAATTGAAGCTCAACACTAACGTAATGTTAACATTTCACTGTTCTATCTCTGATTTCCGTTGGGCTGTTTTCTGTTGTGGCAACTAAAGAATCCACTCCCATTCAAACCCGTATTTTGAGTTGTTCATGCTATTTACACTTCCCTTTTATGCTAGATGCACTCCCTTGTGATTATTTTATTTAAACGGCATATTTTTTTTCTAATGTTTTAGAAAGTACTTTTTTACAAGAAAATAAAATATGTTCTGTAAAACAAAGCACATAATGTTAAATGAAATAAGAGTAATCTAGGAAGTATTTTCAAAATACTATCTTTTGCACAACAATAATATGTTTCAAATAATATTTTTCATTTTTAATGTTCCAGAAAATGTGTTTTTTATGGTGTGTTGTGAACATAAAATGTGTTTATGAAAATTAGTTTTTTCTCTTTATCACTATGAAGCTTTAGAAGTGAATCTCAGAAAATTTAGTGTAAGTTCTCATAATTCAATGTCGAATTTTTCTTAAATTTATTATCAAGTGAGCACCTATTAGTTTCAATGTGGTGTCTAACGTCTTGGATTACGAAAACTCATTACCAAGTGAGCGACCAGTGATTGTAGGGTGGCACTCATCATTTCCACCACCGGAGGTAAGTGACTTTGAAATTCTAAACTTGTGCCCAACAATGTTGTAATGCTGTCCAACGCTATACCAAAAATCATAAGTTATCCAATGCGCAGGCTTACATTTTTTTTTTCATCTTTTCTTTCATGTAACATACCATGTTATGTTAAATTAGATCTTAGACAAAACAAATCGGACATCTTATTATAGCTAAATAAACTTCACAGATCACTTATTACTAGTGCAGAAATTCATTTTTACCTCGTCTTATATGCCTCAGTTGTCCAGGAACAGAAGCATATAATGGCACGGTGACATTTTTACAATTTCAGATAACTTTTATGCCTCGGTTCAGCTTAACCCAAAGCAAAAGAGGCTCATATGCTTCGGTTCGCCAAAAAGCAGTGCCAAAGGAGGCTCATATGCTTCAGTTACACAGACCTGAAGCCAAAAACCCACTAGTTGTTACCTCTTTGGCCTCGGGTGGGTCTGAACCGGTGCCAAATAGGGCTATATGCCTCAGTTCAATTAATAACCGAGGTCATATGGTTTAATTAGGGCACCAAATTCGCGAGCCCCCTTTCTCTTCTTCTTCCCCGCGCCCCTCTCTGCAACAGCACTCTTTCTCTTCTCCCTCCGGCATGGCTATTCCAGGCGCGGTGGTGATGTCGTCGACGTTCCAGATGCAACAATGGTGGCTCTGGTGGCGCGGATTCGCTGCTGCTCTGATCTATTCGAAGGTGGTGGTGGCGTTGTGTTGTTGCAGTGGTGGTGGCGTTGCGTTGTTGCAGTGGTGGTTCGCTGCCTTCGTTCGCGGTGGCGCTGCTCTCTGCATCTGGTGTGTCGTTCACGATGGCGTGATGATGGTGGTCCGCATATGGATGTGCGTTCGCGTTTCGCGCAAGTTGTGGATCTGTGTTTCTATTGGCTACAGGTTGTGGATCTGTGTTTCTATTGGCTGCAGGTTTTCGCGCAGTGGTGCATTGTGGAGAAGAAGACGAAATTGTGGTCCGGTGCATTGCTTCCGACAAGGGTGGCGGCTGCCATGGTGATGGAAAGAGATGATGAAAATTAGGGTTGCTCGAGCATGGTGCAGATGCGTGGAAGAAGATGGTGGTGGCTGCTGCGTTTCGTCGGCGAGATGATTGGCTTCGGTTCTATTTTGACCCGAGACAGAAACGGAACTCTATGGCTTCGGGTAACAATCGAGGCCAAAAAGGGTGCCTTTTGGTCTCACCCCAGTATGCCTCGGTTCTAGACCCGAGGCAAAATGAGGAAAATAATCAGGGCAAAAAACCTTTACTGTAGTAGTGTATTCAACTAAAACAACAATCACACAATCTACTAATTCAGTTTAACATATCAAATTCTAACTTTCACGAATCACAGTTCACACATCAAACATGATTAAATCAACAATATTAACTAGCTTTTCTCTAGTTAGGTGCAATCACAAACAATTAAGTCCCATCAATATTTGTATAAAACATTATTAGGGATAGATGTTCCTAAATTCTAAAGATGTAGTATACAGGTTACTCTACTTACACACATGGAATTCTAATCAATGATGAGAATACATCCTAGCATTCTTAACCACACAAAGATTTATTTTGAATCATTAAACACTACATGCAAGTCCAAAACACTCCTGATGCAGTAGATTTCTTAAAGAAACATAAATGAGAGATAAAAACTGGACTTACTATATTCAAGATTATGATTAGATAAGATTGTGAACCTCAACAAGGGTGCATTTTTTTGGGAAGAATGATTTGAGAGAGAGTGAGTAAATTGATTTAGGTGAATTTGAAGGTGAAATTTATGTTATTTTTTTAAGAGATTTGAAGGTGATACCAGAGTTAATTTGAGAATAAATTTTGTGAAAGTTTATGAAAAATTTGACTTATGTAACTAATGAAAAATAAAATTTAATTGATGAAAAATAAGAATACCAAATTGTCCTTGTTGTTAAAAGTAATGTAAAATTATACGTAGATAAATTTTAATTAATTTTGAATTTTTTTATGATGAATAAAATTATTAATAATGTTTATTAATTGAAAAAAATATTATAATATATTTGAGTAAAAAAATTAAATATTTTAATTTTCAATATTAAAGAAAAAAATTAAACATTTGTGATGACACCATTAATAAAAAGTCAACTAAAATATCACATAATATCTAATATCTAAAAAAGTATATGTATAAGAACATATGGAAGTGCACTATTGTTGCATTTTTGCAATAAAATAAAATTGATAAAATGGTTATAATCATTATCAAATCTCAACTTAGAAGAGAAATGTTATATAGAGAGATCTCTCAAATTACCATTTTTTTATATTTTCCATTCAATAAAAAGGAATACTAAAAATCCCTCAAATTAACACTTCTTATCACTCTTGAATAATAATTTCTTGTAAAATAACATATCTAAAAGATCTATGACCGGATATTTAAAAAATAAAAAGATGAAGTCAAAAATGTAAAGAGAAAGTAAAGCAAATGTTTAATTTTTTTTTAAAATATTATAAAATGAAACTCATTGACAAAAAAATTAATTTATAAATTTATTTTTTTAATAATCAAATGAAAATATTGAAATATAATTAAGAAAATCTCAGTATTAATAAATAAAAATATTAATCTAAAATTCATGTAACACTTTTGTGACTATAATACCGTGACCACACACCTCTTTCTATCTCTCTCTCCATTTATTACATTTAGTTAGCTTATTAAAGAAGCTATTGTCCATATTCTCCCTTTCTTAAAGTTCAGAACCTTTCCTTCTTTTCTTTTTTTTAGTTTTGTATTTCTTTCAGTAGAAAAAATACATACTTTTTATTGTGTATACAAAACACGTTTTTTTTAATTATTTTATCTACATGTTTAACTTTAAAAACTAATTGAACTGCACTGACTCTAATCAGTTAACTTTATGTTTAATATTTTTATGCATTAACTACAAATCATAATTAATGCATTACGTTTAATTAATATATATATATATATTATTCTTTGACTTTATTAGTTTCTTTTAAATTTTCTCTTCTTGCAATAATGTTTATTTTATATGTTCTTAATGAATTATAACTCCATATAAAAACAAAATAATTTATAAATTAATCTTACATTAAACATGATATTTTATAATAATTTAAGGACATAAAATATATTTAATTTTTTTAAATATAAAATTACAATTAAATACAGAGAATAACGTAGGAAGAGTACCATATAAAATGCCTCTGTCTTACAGCTACCTCATATTCTAAACATCTTTCTCTCTCTGTGATTCTGCAAACTAAGGTGAAGAAGGCAAGAACCCACATTTCAGACATGGCTGAAGAGGGAACAGTTATTGCCGTTCACACCGTTGAGTCGTGGAAAGAAGAATTCCAGAAGGGAAAGGACTCCAAAAAGCTGGTTAGTACCCAAACAAACTTTAACTTCTTCATCACCTTAACTTTGTTTTCTCTGAGATCTCTTCAGTTTAAGGTTCAACACTCAGTGGTTTATTTTGTTTTCATTAATTATGAAAGTACCACTCTTTTTTTTTATCAGTTTCTAGCTTAATAAATCTGTGCTGAAAATATTAAAAATGTAATCTTTTTTTTTTCTCTATTCCATGGATAATATTTGAAAACCAATTAAAAAACCCAGGATGGTGTTTTTACATTTAAAGAAAAGTGAGCAAATAACACAAGGAACCTTTTTTTTCTGTTGTTGTCTATTCATGTGCTTTATAAGGGTTTATAACATGTTACTTTCTTTATATAAAAAGAAAATTAGATCTCTATATTATGTAGGATGTTATCTTTTCACTACACCATCTTCCTCTTAAATTACTAGGTTGTGGTGGATTTTACTGCTTCCTGGTGTGGTCCATGCCGTTTTATTGCCCCAATTCTTGCAGAGATTGCTAAGAAGATGCCTGAAGTAACCTTCCTCAAGGTGGATGTGGATGAACTGAAGGTAAGAACATGAATCTACTTTGTCACATTATTTTATTTTTAAGCTTAAAAGATCATGTGAACTTTTTGTTGCTGTATAGTAGTATACTATGGATTGTTCATTGCATTGATGTTTTCAGAGTGTTGCTGAGGAATGGTCCATTGAGGCTATGCCAACCTTCTTGTTCTTCAAAGAGGGTGAGCAGGTGGACAAGGTTTTGGGTGCTAAGAAGGATCCCCTGGTAGCGACCATAACCAAGCATGCTACTGCTGTTGCTTGAAGTGAAGTACCATCAGCATCACATGAAGAAGATCAACAACAATAATAAAACATTTTAATATGTTCTTATATCATTGTGCATGTTTTCTCTATCTATGGTTATGCAGTTTGCAGAACATGAGTTACGGATGAAAATAAATTGTTGTGTTGCCTCTTATTTACATGAAAATAAATGGACATTTAAGTACTAACTTTATGAGCATAGTATTTATGAGAATGTTTGGCCTTGTGCCTGTGTTTTCTTATCGTTCCCTTGGACTTATCTTTTTCTGTATATGATTTGTTTGACGGGGTAAACACTATAAGTACTATAAGGGTATTTTTAGTACTATATATAGTCAAGGGTTTTTGGTAAACTACAACAATGAAATGCTGCTTCCACAACTGTACTTAGAATCAGTTAGTGATGCACTTCAAATGATGTTCTTAGTGTTTTTATTGTTATAATACTGAAAGATAATATGATGTTATAAAAAAGTATGGTAGAAAATCTTGAGAAATAAATAACCACTGATATACTTGATACTTGCATTGCGTATGTTGAGATATACAAATTACAAGAGTGACATAAGCACAACTCTGAATTTTGTAATTTTTTCACTTCCAAGAACAATACAAATGGACAATTAAGTCCAGAAAATAAATTAAAAAGCAAATTTGCCACACTTTTTTATGTAATCTGCCATTCTCCATCAGATGCAAGATCAAGAGAATGTGGAATTGGAGATGAACACATCAACGGTTGAACCAAACTCCGTACCAAGTGTAGCAAATTTCATCAACACTATGATCTACCATTGCCAATGGAAGCCAGAGAACTGCACAAATAGAAATCCAATTTTTTTATGTCGATTATTACCACAGAGCTACTAATATTCACGTTCTTTCAGTTCTTTGAATTGGATTCACTAGATGCTGGTGTATGTATTGTTCTTTTCTGTAAAGATATTTTCCAAGGATTGCCACCCAATTCTTCAAGCACTACTATCAAGTTCTTTGTTGGCTTTAACCATGATCTTGGCACGTGATACCTACAAAATTCCAAATAGAAAAAGGTTAAATCAACTCTTCCATTGTCCAAATTCACGGCCGGGGCTTACAGATAAAGTAGCTTTGGACACATTCAAGGGTGTGTGCTGTGTTTATATCCAAAATGGTTTGTCTCGTTGTCAGAACTCTTTCACAGAGTGATTCTAATCAAAACCCAAAAGAAAAAAACACCATTTTGTAGACTATGGTATTACTAAGATATTGAACTTGATTGAATAAAAGTTTCAATAAATACTTACTAGGAAAAGGGTAACCATTTTAAAACTGACTTTTGTAACCCGAATTTTGGATAACTTGAATGAAAAGACTTCTGTAAATACTTATAAGTTTATGTACACAAATCATGTCTGAGTTTGATACATCACAGAAACATAATGGCTCTGTGATATGCATAGAGGGTATGTGGTTTTTTCACACAAACAGTTAAGTGAGTATAATTTTCCTAAGGACAAGGATGTGATGTTGAAGTTCAGTTGAAAAGTGTTACCATTGTTGCGTAGGTTGTCCACAACCTAGTTGGCATTTTGCAGGCCGGTATGTCCCAGCATAGTTGCAAGAATTACAAGCACCCTTTGCATAAACCATCCAATATCTTCCTATGCTTTGTCCATTGATCCATACCTGACCCTTTCCCATGCTGCTAAGGTCCAAGGCCAATGGTTCAACTCCATCTGGTGCGTTGAAATAAGCCTGAAGGTTCCAAGTTAAGGATCAGTTATAGCCCATAAGTTTCTCATTTCACACGTTAAGATGTTGTTGTATCATAAACCATTGACAATTCTTACCTTGTGCCATTTCAACTGTGACTGGCTTCGGACACCAAGTGAGTCTCTCACCCAATCAACAGATGAAACCCCATTTGGAGACACCAAATTCATAGCCTCTCCTTTTAGGCCAATCTGTTTGTTTAGATACCATAGTTAAAAAGTGTTTTCTCTTTGTGGATAATAAATCCTTTGTACGCAAATGTTATATTTATGTGCATCAAACCTGGTATGACCATTTCTGCCATGTCAAATCTTTCTGTCCATGGTCAAGCCCATGAATCAAAACACCTGTGATCCCAGCTTTCCATGTTTCAAAATGGAATCCAACATTCTGGGGTGAAAAGAAGAACAAAAGCTATGAATATATGAGCAAACTGCCAAGTATAAAGGAATGATCAAGTTCAAAGTGGAGTTCAAAAGCAAGTTACTTACGGGTAATCCAACAGCTACACTGAGAAGTGCTATCTTATTGGTTCCAGCACGTAGGTTGACAGGGCCATTGAATGTGCAACTTCTGTCTTCACTTGTCCCAAAAGCTGAGCCTGTAAAAGGAAATAGGAATCATCTCATGTTGGTTGGATTCCAATCATAAGAGCTACCGAGTTAAACTACAAACCTGAAAATTGACCGTTGATAAACACATGGACAGCATGGCCTGCAGAATGCACACTGATGCTGGGCTTGTTCCCCCCTCTAAGAAATGATTCTGATGAACTAATGTCAACGCTGTGTGGCATGCAAACCAGAAAACAGTGAGATTTCAACTGCTGAGAACTAAGAAGTGAAACAAAGAATTTCATTGATTTGAGATGGCCAAGGAGACTTCAAAGCTGAAAGACTGAAGAAACGGCAGAATTCAAGAATTTCTTCAGAAAAGAAAGTTGTCTTCACTTTTATGCATATGACTTCAAAATACTTTGAATTAGTTGATTGCTGTTTAAAAATCTAGAAGAAAATACTAACTCACCTGGTTATATACCATAGATAGTCACTGGTGTCTCTGGTGGCATTCAGCTGTTCTAATAGTCCAGAAGCTGTGATCTTTGAACTTTCTGATAGTGAAGATACATCTTCATCATACGTCTCCCATGAGAACAACTTAGAGTTGCTAGGCAACATTTGTATCTTTGTAGTTTGAAACCTCACCTTGATGAAGGCAGAACAATCCAATCAATAACTTTATGCAAAAGGGCAAAGCAGATAGTAAATACTTGATGGAAAAACAATAGCTTCATACTCTTGCAGTGTTGAAAACATCTGTTTTGCAATCTGGGAGGATGCTTATGGACCAAGGAGGCAAATCATATTTCCTGTTATTGAAGGTCACTCTTGCAGCAGAATTGGAATGGTAGTTTGCCAGAAAAGCCGCACATGCTCCATTTTTTGAAGAGAACACATGAGCCTGGAAGGTAATTACGACATGAATTCACCATGAAACTAGTTTATCTTAAAGAAGAACACAACTAGACGAGGTTACTGCCTTACATCAGAGGCAACTGACCTGTTCATACGTGCCTAATGATGTGACAGTGGGGTCTGAAGAAACCAAAGCACGTTCACATTGCTTAATAGCTTTATGAAGGTCCATCAAATGACCATATTTAGGTTCCCTGATCAAACCTAAATAAATTACAAATAAATGTTCTTGATAGATGCCAAGTGAGTTCATGGGGAAAGCAAAAATAATCAAAGAATCTTCTAAGGATGTTTTGAAAGCATAGTTATCTGACCATATTCATCAATTGGAGCATCATAGTCATAGCTTGTGGTAATGAATGGCCCTCCAGCTGATCTTCCAAAATTAGTTCCTCCATGGTACTATATCATTTGTCATTAAGCCCGTAAGAATGCGTATATTTTGTATTATGTTCTGTTAAATGCGAAATAAATCATTGAAGAACACCAACCATGTAATAATTGATGTATGAGCCACCCTTTTGAATGAAACGAGCAACTGCAAAAGCTAGATCCTGCACTGGTCGCTGGTAAATTGGACCACCAAACTCTGTAAACCTGATATCCAAAATGGGAAGAAGAGAGAAAAAGATCAAAAGGGTAAAGAATTCTGATAACCATACACAAAAGAAAAGAATACTATATAACTTACCAGCCACTCCAAGATTCAGTCCAAAGGGTAGGCTTGTATGGTTTATTTGGAGAGAAATAATCACAGTAAAAACCATTACAGGCATTTATCTGTTGAGAAGAATTGAAAAGACCCTTAATAAAAATCTAATTGCGATGAATTTAAAGAAAGAGAAAAAGACTGTTATTGAAGTGATTCTCATCAATGGTGTATCAACTGAAACTGGTGAATGAGCGAAGCAGCTAAGAAGATCTTGAGATTGCTCACCACAGGATCTGGGGCATCATCTTGCTTGCACATCACCCAGGGGACTCCTGTGTTCAATCCAACAGCCATTTTTGCAGCCCAGTTTGTGTATGCATAACCAGCACCTCCCAATTGCTTGCTTTCTGGTCCATACTCATTTTCAATCTAGAAATGTTAACCAAAGTAGAGACAAGTTTAAGATGTTATCTTCAAGTAGCGATGCATTAGCACGACTTTTGTGAGTTCCAGATCAAATCCATGGTTTTTGTGTCACTTGCAATTGCAAAAAACATGAACCAAAACGTCATAATCACACTGTTCTAAGACTTATCTGATTCAGTATACCGGGATTTAATATGGTTCCCCAAAGACTGGGGTAACATAATTAACAAGCTTTTCAAAAGAAATCCAGGATCTCAGAATTGTATAGAAGAAAGAAGATAGAATTGTGCTGAAATAGTGATTTTTGATTGAGCATGAATTTGAGCTCCAGATCCACTTCAGGATTTTTGAACATTGACCCAAATTTCACTTTATGAGGAACTTATTCCCATGCAAAAAACATGTGGGAAACAATTTTTGAACAAACACTTTCAGCTATGACGCTCCTGTGGTGAAAAAGGTGAAAGGAACTGCTGACCTGAGAAAGAATGATTGGACCACCCTGAGACTGAAATAGCTTTTCATTCTTCATCATCTGGACTATCTTCTGAGTGAAACCTTGCATTGCAGACTAAAAAGTGAAGAAGTTAAAAAGAAGTATTTTTTCTGGTTTAGACCATTCAAGATTTGTTGATTAAGCAGAGAGAGTGAGAAGACAAAGACAGAACTAAAATTTTCAAGGTCCAACCTTGAAAGGGCCATTATCTGTTCTGAAGCTGATACCAGGAACATACTTCAACCAAACAGGAAACCCTCTGCACCATTAAAGAACGTGATTTTGAATCACAATAGCATTCACATTCACACCAACAAACCAAAGAAACCCAGAAGGGAAAGTTGAAGGTGTATGTACCCAAAGTTCCACTCAGCACACACATAAGGTCCAATCCGAAGATGGACATAGAGCCCCACCCTTTGCACTGTCTTAATGAACCGTACCAGATCGTACCTCCCTTCAAAATTGTACTGCAATTACAAACAACACACTCTGTGAGATTGTACTTGAGAATTTAAAACCGAATTCAATGCAGTGAAGATCCAGATTCCAGAGTGGTACATTGCCAGGTGATGGTTCATGAACATTCCAGAAGACATAAGTGTCAATGGCATCAAGGCCTCCATCTTTGGCCTTCCTAATTAGATCCTCCCACATCTGCAACAACACACATTTCAAAGAAACAACTCAAATACAAACTTGAAACAAAAACAAAAAAAGTTTGAAGAAAAGGTAGACATATTATAATGATATTATAATGGTATACATATACATACTTCAGGAGTGCTTCTGGGGTAGTGAATGGAACCAGATATGAGGATTCTCCTTTGGCCATTGATGATAATGGCCTTCCTATCATAAGTGACACTGCAATGAATCAACTCAGAACCCAGAAACAAGATGGTGAAAACAAGTAGTAGAAGCTTGGAAACTGAGGTGGTTTCCATAGCTTCTTGGTTTCTGAATGGAGGGAAAGTTTTGAAAGTATTTAAGACAGAGAGAGAAAGAGAGAGAGTTTGAGGTATGGGTTGTGGTGTCTGTTTCTTTGAATCTGATCTAAAACTGTGTACCTAAGACCATTGTGCTTTTTTGTCTGTGATTCTTTCTGCTAGTAGTGGTACCAACTGCTACTTACCGAGAGTTCCACACATGTCAGGGAATTGTGTTTTATTTTACTATTTATGTTTTGTTTTGGTATTTGGACTGTTTTTTTGCTTTGGTCTGAGAGAGTTTGAAACTACAAAAGTTCATTCTTTTGCTTTTTTAATCAAAGCCTTGTTTATTGCTTCTCAAGTCTTCAACTTTACAACTACGCCATTAACAGCAACTAAGCTTTAGTCAAAAAACAAGAAATTGCAACTGTTTTGCAATGAAGAAGATCATCATTCTGTCGGCCTTCATTCCTTATCATATCACAGTTGCTTTCAGTTAAAGAGTTCCACACTGAGAATTTCAAATTTTAATACGTAATAGCTTTTATTTTCACACCAAATAAATTTTTACATACATTTTATATTTATTATTTTTGAATACCAAAATATTAGAGTCGATAGTTTTTTTAATATGTAATATCAATCAAAGCTACAATGTATTTTTTAATACAAAGTAAATGGCTGTCAGAACAACATTTTTGAAAAAGGAAAACATAAAAATATAAAAGCATTAATTACATTTGAAACTAAAGGGGGTTAAAATAAAATAAAATAAATACATTTGAAATTTTATACTTTAGACTTGTGACAATGTCAATTGATTATGTACGTCAATGAAATAAGTATATAATTACACTTGTTAAGTGTGACAACATGTTACTTAAATTAAATACACGTAATAAGATGTGAATTACTGTTGCATGTTAATATAATGACAACAATTAACCTATCAAATTACATGATAATGCCAATTTTTTTATCCTTAAACACGTTAGTGAAGCTAAAGAACCATGTGATAACTGACAATTACTTTTCCACACTTAGATATGAAATAACATGTCAATTATTGAAACCACAAATCTCGATAATTACACTTCTCAAGTCAAATGTATCACATGTGTCACGTACCTTTGTCGTGTCACAATTTTGTACCTAGCATGTAATTTTATTTTTTTCCCGTATATTTTAACTATTTTTTTTTCTTTTCTCTTTTTTGGATAACAACGAATATGCTTTTCCTATCCCTGAAAACTACATTTCTCTTGCATTATATTGCCACAATGCAAATATCTTGCAATTTTTTTACATAAAAACTATTTTCTTTTTCTTTTATATGTATATATTATTATTCCTCTTGTGATAGGGTTAGCAACCCTACCACACCGTTCATTTCATATTATTTGTTTGCATGTGGTGGGCACCCATGCTATTCATTTCTCTTACGCGTTGTGGATCACAATAGCAATCCCTATGAGTTAGAAAATACTATTTCTATGGATTAAAATTTATTAATTAAAAACATAAAATTAGATGGTTCCATGATGTTTGTTTAATAAATATTTGGATTAAATATGTTTCGGATCCCTTCATTTTCAGTGAATTTTGGAATTAGTCTATTTTAAAATTTTAGACCAATTTACTCCTTTATATTTTGAAATACGTAGATTTAGTCCTTTTAATCAAATTTTGTTAGATTTATTTGATGTTTCGTACGTATTTTAGGATTGTATTTGAGTTGTTTATATTGTTTGACATATTTTTATTTTAGTGTTAAGTCAAATACTATTATGAAACGCGTTTGAAATATTAAATAAATTTAAAAAAATTTGATTAAAAGGACTAAATACACACATCTCGAAAGATGAAGGACTAAATTGGTTCAAAATTTTGAAATAGACTAATTTTAAAATTCACTAAAAATTAAAGGACTAAAAACATATTTAACCATAAATATTTCATAGAAATTTTTAATACAGTGGGTTTGCAAACTTCATCTTTCAAATTAATTTTTTTATATGACTAGATTAAGCTTAAAGTTTATTTCTTCGTATAATATTAAAGTGTTCTAAAGTATATTTAACAAGAATTGTTATTTGTTGGGCTAATTGAGTCATCCATTATTAAACCGTCATCAAATTATATGTTAAAAATTAATTTTATGTCTGAAATGTATATGTATTGACGTAAAATCAAGATAAATTTACGATATATAAATTAAATAGATATAAAATTTCATCTTAAAAGACAATTTGATAAAGTTTAATTAACTTTAATGTTTACTATTTAAAAACATTTATCCTAATTTATAATTTTTAACAAATTGTAATTGCTAAAAAAGGTGTATTAAGAAAAGTATGTTAGAAAGAATAAAACTTATTGAATGTATCATTCTCTCACAAGGACAAATTGGGTCTTCTATGGTTGTCTGTTGTGTTGTTAGCTGGTGATGATGGTGTGGTCTCTGTGGGGTTTACATTTAGGATTTGGTTCCATGTGAGATGAAGATGATGTTTCATATTTGTGTTCTCGTGACTTTGCTCTTTTTTCTTTGCCTTGTCCTCAATAAGAAACAGGGTAAGTATATACGTGTAATAACTTTTTGAGATAATGATGAGGTAATGTTTTGGTTAATGAGTCAAATTAATGTGCCATAAATAGTTCATCAGCTTTTCTCGACATTAGATATCTTATTTATTTTTCTTCATAGAGTAGTGTTGTGGTTAATGTGTCAAAATTAATTACTAGATATGGTAATGAAGAAGCAGTGTTGTAGTTAATGTGTCAAATTTGGACATATATGTTCAGATTTGATTACTAAATTGTATTATTAGAAACAAATATCTAAAAGTCCAAACAGAAATATCTCCTTTTTATTGCCTTTAAGAATTTAAAGTTCATTTTGTACAATTTTCTTTTTTATATACATAAAAAGAGAAAGATAGAGAATAACAATTGATATATTTTGTATAATAAAAATAAAAATTATAGTTTTAATATAAATATTTTAATTTCATTAATTTTATTTAAAATTAATTAATAGTTAAGACAATTAAACATGTATTTAGTTTTTAATGATTGTCACGTGTATTTTTTAACAAAATAGAAATTAAGCTAAATAAATATTTAGTGGTTTTTTTTTAAGATTAACTGTGTATTTAGGTTATTTTTATTATAATATCAAACACGTGCTTAATTCTCATGACTGTTAACGAATAATTCAAACAATATTAATTGAATTAAAGTTTTTTCTCTTAATCCATTTTGATCCATTCAACCTGGTTTGCTAATTTTGAAAGGCTAGAGGCTGAATAAGAGAATTAGCTTGTTAATTATTTTTTAAAATTAAAATTAAAATAAAGTATAATTTAAAAAATAATTTGTTTATATTATATTATTGGAAGGATATAAATATATAATAATATTGTAATTTAACTTTTAATACTTATAAAATAAGTTTCAATAATTATTTTAATTTATTCAATTAAAAATATTAATTAATCAATTAAAATTTCAAAAGAATTCCGACAAAATTTTAGAAAAATAACCAAAAAAAATTTCATCTAAAAAATAGGAAGACTACATACAATCAAAGAAAAACTACAGGCAGGAAAAAAAAAACAGATCGAAAAAAAAAAAAAAAAAATTCAAACTTACA
>Ga0214544_1001772_pt1 | contig 45297 bp, 23 predicted proteins | sample CNSS3metaG_FD_160074 | JGI IMG/M metagenome (GOLD analysis project Ga0214544, IMG submission 160074) | Root nodule microbial communities from cowpea collected in UCLA plant growth center, Los Angeles, California, USA - CNSS3 | ecosystem: Host-associated > Plants > Roots > Nodule | place: USA...
CAAAATTTGAAGTCTATAAAAAATAACAATTGAATCACCTTCATGAAATAAAATTTATAAATTGGTATATTTTTCTTTATTAACTTTGAAATATAAAGTAGCTAAATAACTGTAATGCGTGAAAAAATTTCATCACACAGAATAAATGAGAACAAATTTTGGTCAAAAGAAAATAATGAAAACAGTTACTTAGAGAATAAATTCCTCCATGTCATTAAAATATATATATATATTTAAAAAATTAAAATAATTTTTAGAAAAATTAAAAAAGTTATAATATTATTCAAAACAAATAAAAATATTTTCCAGAACATGTGAATAAAAAAGTTACAAAATAATACACAATTTATTTCCGGAACATGTGAATAAATCAATTATAATTTAATTAAATTCATAAGTTACCCATGATTAAATGTAATTATCACTGTATATTATTGAATTAGATTTCGCCGGATGAAATAATATTTTTAATATGACTTAATTAAAAAAATAAAATTAATTTTTATAGGAAAGATAATTACTTAATATCCAATTTTTAAATTAGATTTCATTAGATAATATATCATGTTACTACAATTACATTATTTAATAAGTAAGGTAATTACCTAATTAAGATATAGTTAATTGTTAGTATATCCAATTAAACCAGATTTCGTTACACTTAATCATTAATTGAATGCTTTAATTAAGTTTTAAATGTTTGAATATGATTAGATAAGATAATTGCTTGAATATAATTTAACTAATTGCTACAATATATCGTTAAATTAGATTAGATATTAATTTAATGCTTTAATTAAGTTTTATATACTTGAATATGATTAGCTAAGATAATTGCTTGAATATAATTTGATTAATTGTTAAAATATCTCGATAAATTAGATTAGATATGATGAATGATTTACCAAATTTAATTTACTATCATCATTAATTAAAGTAGATTTAAATATATAAGATAATTAATTTTATCATATCTATAATACTCTATATAATAACGCAAAGTATAGTCATGTTTGTTCCATTAATAGTCTTTTGTTATTTTGAGTTCTCTTCATACTTTCTTTATTCATTCTTTACACTCATTGTCTCCATGGAAGAAACACAACAATCTCGAAAAAAACTCATCATAAAAATTTATTCTTCATGTCCTGAGAATAATGAAGGAGTGTGTGAATTGAAGAATAAAAAGAGATATTATGCAAAAGCAATATGGGTTGATGTGAAAAATGCATCAAAATCTTGTGAGAGTAATCAAAAAGTTGGGTACGAGGAGTGTGATAAGACAAAAGATAAGGAAATAATGCAGAAAGAGTGGAAGAAAAGAGAGAAGAAACAAAAGGTAGAAGTTGCAATGAGAATGGATAATTGCAAAAGGATGCAGTGTTGGACGATGATGAAGCGTTTGATGGTGGGAAAATATGCATGGATTTTTAAGAAGAATGACCAAAACAAAAAGGTAATGAGTTTGCGGAATATTGAGTTAAAGTTGAAAAGATCAGAGTATTCAAAAGTTGATGACTTTGGGGATGACATGAGGAAGGTGTTCTCTTATCCATTGGGATATCCTTTCAAAAGTGAAGTTTATAAAATTGCAAGAGAGATTAGTCAAGCTTTTGAGCTTAACTGGAACAATATGAAGAAAAAGTGGATATCTCAAGAAAAAATAGAAAAACGAAATGTGTAATAAATTTTACCTTTGTGCCTTATTCAATAAAATAAGTGTTTTAAAGTTTTAATATTATTTTATATTTCATTATTATTAATATTGGAAAATAAGTATCTAGAATTATTATTATTATTATTATTTATTATTATTATTATTATTATTATTATTATTATTGATATAATTGTTAGTATTAGTATTATTGTTAATAGTACTATTTGATTTACAATTAACACTAGTATTAGCAGGATTAGTATTCGTAATGCTTTTAATTTTATGAGATCATGTTTCACATTATGCCTACATGAATTTCTATTTACAAATTTTAACATTAAATTAATATTATTTTTATTTTTTATGGGATTTCATATCTCACCATATACCTACTTTTTAATTTTATTTTGTAAATATATTTACTTTTGATCATATTTTAATTATTTTTTTTAGTTATTATTAGTATTATTAGTAGTGTTCCTACTACACACAATAGTAGAAAACAAAATAGCATTTAAAGAATTCAATTTTAAAGTTTATTTAATTAAATAAAACACCAAAAAAAATATTTGAATATTTTTTTATTATTTATTAATTCTTTTAAATAGTAAAAAACAAAATAGCATTTAAAGAATCGACTTTTATAGTTTATTTAATGAAATAAGATACCAAAAAAATAAAATGATTTGAATCATCATACATATTTTCAAATTATTTCTAAGACTTATTATTTTTAAATTAATTTTAATAATTGAATATAAAAAATTTATAATATGGTAATAATTTTTAAATAATTAAATACTAAATATAAGATGACATATATAGTTATAAATTTTAATTTTTTTATTATTTTTAATATTTTTCAAATAATAGGAAACAAAATAGCATTTAAGGAATCGACTTTTAAAGCTTATTTAATTAAAAAAGATAAAACAAAATGATTTGAATATTTTTTTTATTATTTATCAATTTTTTTAAATAGTATAAAACAAAATTGCATTTAAAAAATTGACTTTTTAAATTTTATTTAATTAAATAATATAAAAAAAATCATTTGAATATTTTTTTATTACTTTTAAATGTTTTTGAATTATAAAAAAAAAATAACATTTAAAAAATCGACTTTTAAAGTTTATGTAATCAAATAAGATACCGAAGAAAAATAAAATGATTTGAATCATCATACATATTTTAAAATAATTATTTCTAAGATTTATTATGTTTAAATTAATTTTAAAAAATAAATATCAAATATGAATGTTACTTATGATTATATATATTTTCAAAGTTTATATATATTTTTTGAAGTTTATATATATAGAGGTAACGTAACCATTAGACCATATATCTATATTAAAAATTAATATAAACATTTTATAGAATATTTATCGGTTAATACATTTTTAAATCAATTATATATTATTGTAACATCTAAATGTCTTAGTATTAAATAAATATTCTTACGTAGAATGAATTTATTTTTATTATAATTATATTGTATTTGTAACATATGCATAAATAATAAAATTTGTATTTTTTTTTAATTTCAATAAGGAGGTACTATAAGAAAATTTCTCATTAGTAACCAATTTTTGTGACCAAAAGTTGTTAACCACTATAATAACTAATTTAGATACCAATTTACAAAGTAAAAAATTATTAGTTACTAAAATAGTTTCTATTATGAATAAAAAGTTATTATTGGTCACTAAATTGGTTTTTGAAATTAGCTACTATGGTTTTGGCTACAAAAAAAAATTGGTCACTAAAAGTTAGCTACCTAGGTTTTGGCTACCAAAATGACTTAGTTACAAAATTGGTCTTTAATTAATTAGTGACCAATTATAAATTTTTATTTATAATAGTGACTATTTTAGTAATCAATGATTTTTTTTTTAAATTGATATCATATTGGTCACTATAGTAACTAATAAATTTTAGTCACTAAAGTTGGTTAGTAATGAGACATTTTCTTATAGTGTATGGATAGGTTTTTGTTTCTTGTACCCCTCATTTACTATTTGCATTTCCATAACTTTTAATATAATCATTCTACCCTTACCATTTTATTTGAATGTTGGATCTCCTTCTATAATTTTGTTATGTGGAGGTCCCAACAAATTTTGGTGGTGGTTTGAAGTTGGAGAAACTTTGTCTCGACCTTTAGTTGGGGTCAACTCATCTCAATCTCTAATACGACAATCTCGTTTCGACCTATGATCAGAGCTAACTTGTCTCAACTTTTGGTACAAGTAGACTTGACTCGTTCTTTGATTCGATCAACTTAACTTGACCTTCAATTCGAGAAAACTCATCTGAACATTCGATCATGACCAACTCATCTCAACCTTTATATCAGGCTAACTTGGCTTGGTTCTTTGGCTCGACTTTCGATCTAGGCAACTCACTTTGACCATGGACTCGAGCTAACTCACTTGGACCTTTAGTTCGACCATACTCGTCTTAACATTTCATCGAAGACAACTCAGCTTAATTTTTAGTCTAGACTGACTTGGCTTGACTTTTCATTAAGACTGGTTCCTCTTGATTCCACATTTAAGCATTAATGTTCCTCCTAATTTGAACATATTGAACTTTGCTATCATTTTCTCTTTCTTTTTTAACTTGGTTCTTGTTATGTGATAAAAAAAACTATAAATACTTGGCATAAATAACAGAGAAAAAAGAAGTGAGGATTAAGTTTATGATTTTATGTTCGAAACATAATTAAATAATTAAATGAAAGGCGGGATTTAGTGAATTTTTATTTACTTATTAATATTACTTTAAAATTTTAAAATTAGCAATTTTTAAATCACTACTAGAAATATTAAATTTACCAACCAAAATTTACCGAAGAATGAAAATTATCCAATAATATGCAATTACCGAGGGAAATTATCTATGAATTTTGATATTTCATTTATCAACCGAACTTTCCATTAGTAATATTCGTTGAAAATATTTAACATTAATGTTCCTCCTAATTTGAAGATATTGAACTTTGGTATCATTTTCTCTTTCTTTTTTTAACTTGGTTCTTGTTATGCGATAAAAGAAAAAAAAAACTACAAATACTTGACATAAATAACCGATTTTCAGATTAAAAAAAGATGTGAGGACTAAGTTTATGATTTTATGTTCTAAACATAATTAAATAATTAAATCAAAGGAAAGATTTAGAGAATTTTTGTTTACTTGTTGAAATTAGTTTAAAATTTTGAAATTAGCAATATTTGAATCACCACTAGAAATATTAAATTTACCAACCAAAATTTACCGACGAACGAAAATTATTCGATAATATGCAATTACCGAAGGAAAGTAGCTACAAATTTTGATATTTCATTTATTAACAAAACTTTCCATTAGTAATATCCGTTGAATATATTCAACATTAATGTTTATGCTAATTTGAAAATATTGAACTTTGCTATCATTTTTATTTCTTTTTTAACTTGGTTCTTGTTATGTGATAAAAAAAAACTACAAATACTTGGCTAAGTAACCAATTTTCAAAGAAGAAAAAGGAGAAGACAAGCTTAAGTTCATGATTTTAAGTTCGCAACATAATTAAACAACTAAATGAAAGGTAGGATTTAGGGAATGCTTGTATACTTGTTATAATTACTTTACAAATTGGAAATTATCATTATTTGAATCATTACTAGAAATACTAAATTTATCAACAAAAATTTATCGACAAATGAAAATTTTTCAATAATATGCAATTACCAAAGAAAATTAGTAATAAATCTTGATATTTCATTTATTAATGGAACTTTCCATCAGTAATGAGTGGGTAAGGAAAATATTTGTTGTGAAAAAATTGGTATTCCAAAAGGTTTTGCTTTCATCTTAACTGCATCCAAAAGTGATGTCTAATCCCATGTCACATGCCACAAAAATAGGAGATTTTCAAGGAACTTTATGCCTAATTTTTTACTCCTTTTTAAAAACTTTGTTCACATTCAACGTGGCTTCTCCCATACTTTCACTAAAAATAAATAAATAGATCTTTCTCTTGAAAAAAGGAAAACACAGGCAATAAGTTTTCCATTGTAAGACCCGTAAAGATTAATTAATTAAATAAATAATTAATTAATAAATGTGGGTAGTGGGAGCCTTTAAGGTATTAATTATTGATTGATATGATGTGGAAAAGTACTAGCTTAAGTGGTTGAGAGTACTTGATTGTGTTAAGAGGACTTAGCTTAGGCCATTTTCGTTTTAGCGCATTAAACTACCATTAAGGAACCATTAAAAGTCCAATTTTAGTGAGAAAGAAGGTTTTATGTGCTGCCATTGATGCTTAATGAAAGGAGTACGAAATTTGAGAGTGTTCCGTGATATTATATTCTTAAATGAGTAAAAATTATCATGAAACATGAATTGGTTGAATGGTTGTGTATTGGTTTGACATTGGCATGGTTATGGGTTTGAACCTTGGTAAATATAAATTAAATTTCTTTGTTGCTAAAATTAGTCTTGGTATGAAGGTGAAAGGGTAGAGAAAACCCTAGCTGAATGAGCAGCCAATGGAGGCTAGAAAAACAATCCATAATGACTAATTGAATGGCAATTATCATGAACATTAGGCCATTTTCGTTTTAGTGCATTAAACTATCATTAAGGCACCATTAAAAGTCCAATTTTAGTGAGGAAAAAGGTTTTCTGTGCTGCCATTGTTGCTTAGTGAAAGGAGTACGAAATTTGAGAGTGTTCCGTGATAATTGAGTGAGAAGGAGAGCTAACGTGGGAAAGCAAGGGGCGTCCATTCTGATCAAAGAAGAAACCAAGAACCTCAAGTTTAAGCGAAGGAATCCAGGTTAGGGGAGCTTTACGCATTAATTTTATTTTAAGTCTAATTGGCATGCTAAATATAGTATGATTATGCATGAATTATTTCGTTTAAAGTTAGTATTTCTGGAAATTTCCAGAGACTATATGGCCGACGATGAACTACCGTTAGATGACTCTTTCCTTTCTAGGCCATTTAGGGTTCCTCCAGAGGAACCACCTACCAAATATAGTGTAAAATAGTCAATTTGACCAATGTTGACCAACCCTTGCCTAGAGTTGACTGGTTGGCCAGTTTTGACTCTTTAACTTCCCATTGAGAAGCGGACATGTGGTAGTGCGTTTTCTCTCTCCAAAATTAGGGTTTCCCCATGTGTTTCTTCCATGGTTGACGGTTGTTGCGATGGTGGCTGATCGGGCAGCCACAAGTGGTTGGCAATGACTCTGAATACACTTCCGACGAGGCTCACGGCGCACCGCGTTGTGGTGGTTCAGTCTGGTTAGAACTGGTGCAAATCTGTGAAGGCTGAGACTCGCGTGTAGATGTGAGATCTTGCTTCGTCTCCTTGTCGTGATGGTGTCAAGCATGGCTCAACGGCGATGGGAACGTGCTGAAGCGATAGTGGTGGCACGACAGGAAAAGGCGAGCTGTAGTGGCGTTGTATGGTTGTTGCAGGTCGTGAGTGGTGCTGCAATGGTGGATTCCGGCTGCGTGGGTGTAGGTTTCACGCGAGAGGATGTGGCGCGTTGGTGCAAGTGTTGTCGGTGGTTCGGGGTTGCTCCGACGAATTGTAGTCACAGCGCGAGTGGTGTTGTCATGGTGATGGTCACGTGATGAACGAAGAAGACGACGCAGTGGAGCTCCATGGTTGCTGCTGTAGGCTCGCAAACTCCGACGGTGTAGTAATGGTGTCTATGTTTTCCGGCGTGGGCACGACGAGGTGGCTGCGATTCTGGCGAGCTGTAGTGGTGGTCGAACGTTGCGGTGGTTGCCGTGGAGGGTGACAGCTGCAGCATGGTAATGGTGAGAGAGAAGAAAAATTAAGGTTAAGGTTTTTGAATGTGTGGGGGACAGAAGGTGATGAGGTGTCATTCTATGATTGGGTATTTTAGTGAGTGGTGGATTGATGACATGGCAAGTTTTAAGTGGTTATTTTAATGAGTGGAGGATTGAGGACGTGGCAAGCTTTAACTGGGTATTTTAGTGAGTGGAGGATTTCCACGTGGCGTAATCTGGTTGAGTGGAGTGTAAGTGATATTAGGGGTGCAAATTAGTAAAAAGAAAGAGTGGAGAACAAAGTTAGAAGACCCAATTTCAGAAAGGGTGTGGAAAATAAAAACTAGAGGTGCATTTAGCTCCAGAAATATTTATTTTCAGAATTAGATGGCCAATTGCAGAAGGGGGTGTAAAAATGAAAATTGGGGGTGCATTCAGCTCCTGAACTATTCCTCTCCAAAATTCTGATTTTTGGACTTATTTTATGACTTGAAATATTCCCAATTTACACTCTTAAGGACCTAAATTAAATTCTAGTTGCATTATTAAACTTAAGAATATCCAATAATATACTATGCAACTAAAATCAGTTCTTAAGATCAAAAAGGATATTAAATCCCCAAAATCTAAACATTTAATGAGGGCAAAGGTTCGAACTCATCATACCCTCCAAACAGTCTGGAAGTGGAAAGTGCCTGGCGCCTTGTGAGCAGCGCTAGGCGATATTGCTAGAGCAGAATTATATTTTGCTCGTTTGATTTGCGTGGTCTACAAGGCTTCTAGGATAACTTAAAGGTCAGCTTGTTGGTGTTCCTTGAGTTGTGGCTCAGAACGTATCCCTTTGTTGTGGCTCGGGATAGGGGTTAAACACGTGGTATTCCTGGAGTTGTAACTCAGAATAGCATCTCTTGAGTTGTGGTTCGGATTGGCGGATGAACACGAGGAACTCTTAAGTTGTGGCTCGGGTTGGCGAGTGTTGCTGGTGTGAGTGTGCTGGTTGTGGCCCGCACGGATGGGTCCAAATAGATTGCCCTCCTAAGTAATTAGCTGATGAGTTTGGTAGTCTTGGGACGTTACGAGCTATGTTCGTATTGGGAACTCCACCTGGCATTACGGTGTGTGATACGTAGCACGGATTCTCGCACGTGCTCTATCGGTTGTGGCCGATAGGTGTGGCAGCAAGACATCTTGAGGTACTCACTAGAAGACGTAGAACACGGTTAACATGGTTGTGGCCATGTGGGATGGAATTCCTTTGGTGTGATTGTGTTATATATATATATATATATATATATGTTTATTTTGTTAGCTCACCCTATCTGTTTGTGTGTGGTGATGATCGTATACGCGGTATACATGAGCAGATGATGTTTCAAGTGGGTCTGGTGAGGCATAGAGCCAGAGCGGGGCTAGACATAGGAGAAGGATTTTCTCAGAGTTTTTTATATTGTTTTTATGATTTCAAATAAATTGTAATCATTGATATTACTAGACTTTTGGATAATTATAATAGAATTTATTATTATGTATTTTTGGATTATTGTTGTGGTAATAAAAGTTTTAAAATTTCTCGAGTTTTTGGGGAAATGATATTTCATTAAATGCAATTTAATTTTTTTTAGTTATTTTAATATTTAAATCCGTAATATTCGGTCAGGATGTTACATCCATCCTATCTTTTCTTCTGTGCATCTTATTACTATTCTATCTTGGATTTATATTTGCTCTATAAGAGACTTGTTCTTACTACTTTTGATACCTTTGTGAAGTCCAAGAAGCTCTTGTTGTACCCTGGGGTTTTCACATATACTACGGATAAATCATTAAGGGCAATGTTTTTACACGCCTTAGGAAATCGTTTATAATTTGTGTTCTTATCTGTTTTCCAAGCAGGTTTCCCTATGATCTTAAGGACTTACCAGAAAAAAAAAAGGAATTATAGGATCTGTACGTGGAACAAGTGTGAAAAGCCATGTAGTGTGGAAACACATATGTGCACCCACGTTGGACCCTATGGACGAGAAGAGAGATAGGAGGACCTGTGGCAGATTCTTTATGTGTGAAGGGCTTCTTGTTCTTTTCCACAACTTTACAATGTGAGCGAAAGAATAGGTCGTGGTTGTAAATGGGGCAACTTTTTTATTTCATTCATTAGCTTGCCATCAAACTGTTTATTCCTGCAAAGTTCTTTTCTACATAAGTACTTATATTGAGTTAGAAGCATCAAACTTGGATATTCCTTCCCAAATCCAAGAATATACCAATGTTCACAAATTTTTCATTTCTCCCTATTGGAGAAATTTAAATCACAATAACTCAGGCCTAATGAGAAACATACATATTTTTAGCCTATGTTTTTTTTTTTTAACTTTACCTACAATGGACATTGTTATCTTCATCTATGGAAGGTCTATTTGCTACCAAGACAATCCAACCCAAAGCCATGATTGAGATTTGGGTGGGAGTAGAATAAATTGGAAACATGGTCACTCACGATGATGAAGCTACAAAGGAGTCGCGCTACTCATTGTGGGGGTCTGCATCATCGTCTATGGTGATTTCTTGTTCGTGCATGCAGAGCTCGTGGTGGTGATGGCAATGATTCGTGAGTTTGTCAATGTTTGGCATAAATGCGATCTGGTGGTGCATTGCTCCGATGAAAGATCTCTTGTTGCGTTGGTTCCCGATCTGCTTACGTTCACAAGTGCATATTGCAGGTTCATGTTTGTGGTGGTGTTGGACTCGTGGTGTAGGTGTGCTCATGGGATCTCTCTCAGACAGTGGTGCTTTGCAAGCATCAATATGGTTAGCAACTGTTGCGGTTTTTCGTGGCGTGGCTCACTCAAAGAGATGGTATCTTTCTTCGTCGTGAGTCTCTCTCTGGTAGTGAGAGTTGATGAAGGTTTTGGATCTGATGCTGCATCCTTGGGTGGATCGTGGTGGAAAAAGGGGTTTGTCGGTATTTGCATATAGAGAGCAAAAGGTTTGCCTTGAGGGGCCTGGTTTGGACACCGTTTGGGGCAAATTGCAACACTTGAACGGAAGAGGTTGACGTTGTTGTACTCGTGGTTGTGACTGACTGATAAGGTTATGTGGTTGGCCATTCTAGGTTGAAGCTGACGTGGGTTGTTGGGCTTAGCATTGCTGAGGTGTTGACTTACTTAGCCACTTTTTAGTTTGGGTTAGGATCCATCACATGAATGTTAGGTTGCATGATCATAATAAAGAAATGAATAAATAAAATAAAATCAAAATTAAATAAGTTTTGAAGCTGACATGCATGAGCATTTGAATTAAATTAAATTTTGATTTTGATATATAAATAAGAATTTCAAATTTTGGTAGTTTAACATTTTTTACGAGCATATTGAATTAAGAAGTCGCCAAAGCGACCTCTCTTGAGGAGATAGTTTATGAGAAATGTTATATGTTTGTGCTTATGTATATCCATGCAATTATTAGTGCCCAAAGGAAGATTAATATTTGGTTGGATTACATACACACCTGTGATGGTAAATATGTGATAATTATAAGGTTTTGCTCTATCAATGATAACTCAATCCAAAGAGGATTTGTTGTTGGGCATGCTTTATTATCAATGTTTGATCATTACAACAAGATACCACTAGCAGTTAATACTATTGCCCAAAGACTTGATATTACTAGTGCATTAGGTGTCTTGAGATGGGTTAAATCATTATTTGAATTTATTTTTTCTTTTAGGATGTGAGCTTAATTATATTCTCTCGTACTAAATTCGGCTATAATTACGTTTATATCATTCAACCCGAACCCAATTCCGGTTCTTAATTGAACAAGTTTTAAGAAATCAAATGAGAACATGTAAATTGTTTTTGGCTGCAGTCTTGACCTTACACTAAGGAAACAATGAATTCAAGTTGTCTTTAAATTAAAATATAATTGGAACCGGTTCAATTTTGGGTAATGATAATTTATATATGCTTGATAGGTGACCTCCTTATAGTGAATCCTTCGATACAGAATAGTGTGGTACTAAGCATGAAATTGAAGATACTAGTTTAGGATCATTATGACACAAGCGTCTAGGTCACATCTCTAATAATAGAGTTGAATGAATTGTGTCAAATGATCTTGGATTCCATTGACTTCATAAAATTTGATGTTTGTGTTGAATGTGTTAAAGGTAAATAGACCAAATCAACGAGATTAGCGGCTATTGTCCAAGCTCCAAAATTGCTTCACCCAAATACCTAAAAATAATTAAAAACAAAAAACAAAAATTAGACCAAATAATGTGAAATTAACCCAAATTCAGAATAGTGGCCTAATAAAGCCCAACAAATGAAAACACACTAAAGATAAATAATTAAGCACTGAACAACTATCAAATGGGTACACAAAGGCTAGTGTAGAGGAGGAAAATAATGACTCATCATTTATGAGTTCTATAATCCCAAATTAAAGACAAATTTTGAGACTAACGTTATTATATTCTTTGAGGATATTGAGTTTGAGGGAAAAAATAAGATTAAAGACAATAAAGTTAAAGACTTCGTCTTCGAGGAAGAATCGGTGACAATTTCATATCCGATTCATGCAGTTGCTTTTGATAAGCAAGTTCAAATCCTCGAGAAAAAACTTAAAATCCTCAAGAACCTATGCTTCATGAGCCAGTAACTTTGTTGAGATCCAATAAAGAAAGGAGAAATGTTATTCCAAATTATTATGAGGTATTTCTCTAAGAAAATAAGGAAAATAATGGTATAATGGAAGATGACCCAGTCAACTTTTGTCAAGCCTAAGTCAACCAAATGATTGAAGCAATGAAAGAGCAGTATAAGTCTATGCAAAACAATAAGGTTTGGGAACTTGTCCCATTATCATAAGGTGTAAAACCCATTGGTTGTAAGTGGTTTCTAAGACCAAGAGGGATTACAAAGGTAATGTGGAGAGGTATAAGGCTTGTCTTGTGGCAAAGGGTTATACTCAATAGGAAGGGATTTACTTTAAAGAAACTTTCTCTTCAACTTCATTGAAAGACTCTTTTAGAACAATGTCAAAACCCAATTTCGTTAGGGTGAATAAATTTATTTTCGAAAAAAATTAAATTTTTTTTTTAGTTAATGGTAAAAAAAAGATGAAATAAAAAACTTTGACTTTCAAACTTTAATTTTAGAAAAAGAAAGATATGAAAAAAAAGAAAAAAAGAAGGAAGATTTGTTTTTAATTATCACACTCGTTCTCCTGAGCCAAACAACCCACCTAACATAGTTTCTACTCTTTGTTCTTGATAAAGAAAATAGTGATATAGTGATATGATTCTAATGATTAGAAGCAATATCTCTTATAATGATTAGAATCAATATTACTAATGATGATTGATATTGTGCTCTTATTTGCTACCATTTGATTCCCTTAATATGCTGCTGATCGAGGTCGTACCCGACTAAATAAAACATTTAAATGCAGTACTCAGGAGTTAACCCAAGGTCGTCTCCTAGTGACCATTGTTTTCACTCAAAGGTTCTAGATTGCAGTTCAACACAATCAGGGGGTGGGGTTGGCAGATTCCAAAAATTCAACATAATAATAAAATATAATTGCAATTTTGATTAAACAGTCATGAAAATAGCAGTAATTCCTTGCTTCGAATGAAATTTTACCCATCCTAGATTACAAACTGAATTGGTTTCGTTATTCCTCATGAAACTCACTGTTAAACAACTAAGCTGAGGTTAACCACAAATTTAACATGCAATTAAGCAATGCAAACGTTCATGAATTTGTCATAGTTCATTAAGCATGAAAATCAACTAAAACGAATTTCCCACTCTGAAAATTAAGCAAATAAAGGCTCTCACTACTCCATTAATTAATTAATTTATTATTTAATTAATTAAATTTCACAGGTCTTACAAAAGTCGTCCTCCACATCCTCCTTAAAAATGTTTGCCTTGCCGACCAAGTCTGTCAGATCATTCCCCCATCGGAACCTCGTGACGTAATCTCTAGGCTCATGGGGAGACCACTCGTAACCAGGGATAGAGGAAGGTCCAACTGATCGCCTTCGTCAGCAAAGTCGATCTTAACATGGCCCATGTCTTCACTCCCTTTATCAAAACTGACTCCCCTAGCCGCTGCTTCAGATTCCTCGGCATTTTGCCTAGGTGACCCTTCAACCCCTTTATTAGTATGTACATGCATGGAAGTGTTGCCCGATGGCATCTCTCGACTGAGCGAACCCCCAACCTGTGAAAGTGTCAGTAAGCAACATGAAGGAGACCCGTCATCACCAAGAGCCCCGCCATCCATACCAAAAGACTCGTTCGAGCTAGAAAATTTATAGTTGACATTATTACCTAGAAAGGACAGATTGATCGACGTGTGAAGAAGAGAGAAGGAGAAAAAGTGTGAAAATGACCTAAGCCACATGTTTCTATTTATAGATAATCTTGGGGACACGTGGCAACAAGGCATCCACACGATCAAGGGACAATCAATGGTTCAGGAGACGTGATGCTTCATATCCCACTTGATAGACACGAAATATGAAACGTCATAACCCTGTCATACGCCACATCCTTACACCTCTCCCGAGTGATATTCCTTTAAACCTTTTTTGCTGAGCTTTCATCTATGCTCAAGGCTTAGGGGGCTTGTGTACCATAAGGACTAATCACCCTTAGTAACGGAACGGCCCAAGGCCCAAGAACAATTAAGGGCGCTATGACCAATCGACCCAAGGACAAGCGGTCGAAGGCCGCCCGCAACAGCCAGTTGATCTTATACCAAATTTGCTTTGTCAACAACTAATTGAAAATCACATTAAGATGCTTCTTAATGTGACCCCTCGGCAACACCGGCCATGACTTGGCATTCTTATCTGGCTATTAGGGCGCACGAACGGTCAACACGGTCAGGCGGGCACAACGAAAGAGTCAGACAACTGTAATTAAGGTAAAACATGTAAGTAAACAAGTTTAAAAAAGCAATTGAGCCGCAATTAAAGAAACCTTAATCACGGGCCATATAAAAAACTATAAATGGAATCTCAAGGTAAGTTGGTAATGACTTTTACTTCGCATTTATTACAACATTAATTGTTAATTAAGCATCGGAGCCTAATTGACAAGTACCCCAATCGTATGTGCAACCGAACGGGAAGGAAGAGGAAAATCGAACAGGAAGAAAGAAGGAGAACCGAGTGATGACGAAAAAGAAAAAGAAATCAAGTGAGTGTTTTAGATAGATACTCAATCCCGATACTCGAAACAATAATTAAACAATTAAATGAAATGCAGGGTCTAGTGAATGTTTGTTACATGTTAAACGTACTTTAAAAAATTGAAATCAGCATTGTTTAAATGTAATAAAAATAAACATACGTTAAATTCTTGTTTAATGAATTTAATATATTTTTATTATTTTTAAATAAAATAAAAAATAAATTTGTAACAATATAGAAAATAAAAATTTATTATTAACGTTTTTAAATAAAAATAAAATAGTATTTTGAAATTTTAAATGTTAGCGAACTAATTTTTTGTTCTAGTTTATATATATATATATATATATATATATATATATATATATATATATATATATATATATATATATATTCTTTGCATATATGTATTTTACATTATTTTTTTCTTTTTCTTACGTGTCCATCACTTACTTTCCTGTACAGTGACTTTTCTAATAGCTGGTTCGTATGATTAAATATAAATACATTTAGATACTGATTATATAAAATAACAATTCTAAAATAGTATTAAAGAAAAAGTAAGATAAAATTTAAATAAATTATAAAATTATGAACATATATTACAATTAAAATTATCATATATTAGATTATTTTAATTTAATATTGATTAATGTAATTTATAGAATAAATCTAATATAAATATCTCTAATGATTATGAGATCATATAAATATATCAAAATTATGAAAACTATTTCAAAATATTAAAATTAGTTTCTTTTCTTCTTACCTTATTAAGGACATTACAATTTTTAATAAAATTTTAAAAGAAATTACAATTTCCCATTTCGAAGTTATTCGATAAAATTCAATAATCCTAATTAGGATACTAAACATAAATTAGACTCGAAATCAAATCTCTAAGCAAACAAAATTTGAAGTCTATAAAAAATAACAATTGAATCACCTTCATGAAATAAAATTTATAAATTGGTATATTTTTCTTTATTAACTTTGAAATATAAAGTAGCTAAATAACTGTAATGCGTGAAAAAATTTCATCACACAGAATAAATGAGAACAAATTTTGGTCAAAAGAAAATAATGAAAACAGTTACTTAGAGAATAAATTCCTCCATGTCATTAAAATATATATATATATTTAAAAAATTAAAATAATTTTTAGAAAAATTAAAAAAGTTATAATATTATTCAAAACAAATAAAAATATTTTCCAGAACATGTGAATAAAAAAGTTACAAAATAATACACAATTTATTTCCGGAACATGTGAATAAATCAATTATAATTTAATTAAATTCATAAGTTACCCATGATTAAATGTAATTATCACTGTATATTATTGAATTAGATTTCGCCGGATGAAATAATATTTTTAATATGACTTAATTAAAAAAATAAAATTAATTTTTATAGGAAAGATAATTACTTAATATCCAATTTTTAAATTAGATTTCATTAGATAATATATCATGTTACTACAATTACATTATTTAATAAGTAAGGTAATTACCTAATTAAGATATAGTTAATTGTTAGTATATCCAATTAAACCAGATTTCGTTACACTTAATCATTAATTGAATGCTTTAATTAAGTTTTAAATGTTTGAATATGATTAGATAAGATAATTGCTTGAATATAATTTAACTAATTGCTACAATATATCGTTAAATTAGATTAGATATTAATTTAATGCTTTAATTAAGTTTTATATACTTGAATATGATTAGCTAAGATAATTGCTTGAATATAATTTGATTAATTGTTAAAATATCTCGATAAATTAGATTAGATATGATGAATGATTTACCAAATTTAATTTACTATCATCATTAATTAAAGTAGATTTAAATATATAAGATAATTAATTTTATCATATCTATAATACTCTATATAATAACGCAAAGTATAGTCATGTTTGTTCCATTAATAGTCTTTTGTTATTTTGAGTTCTCTTCATACTTTCTTTATTCATTCTTTACACTCATTGTCTCCATGGAAGAAACACAACAATCTCGAAAAAAACTCATCATAAAAATTTATTCTTCATGTCCTGAGAATAATGAAGGAGTGTGTGAATTGAAGAATAAAAAGAGATATTATGCAAAAGCAATATGGGTTGATGTGAAAAATGCATCAAAATCTTGTGAGAGTAATCAAAAAGTTGGGTACGAGGAGTGTGATAAGACAAAAGATAAGGAAATAATGCAGAAAGAGTGGAAGAAAAGAGAGAAGAAACAAAAGGTAGAAGTTGCAATGAGAATGGATAATTGCAAAAGGATGCAGTGTTGGACGATGATGAAGCGTTTGATGGTGGGAAAATATGCATGGATTTTTAAGAAGAATGACCAAAACAAAAAGGTAATGAGTTTGCGGAATATTGAGTTAAAGTTGAAAAGATCAGAGTATTCAAAAGTTGATGACTTTGGGGATGACATGAGGAAGGTGTTCTCTTATCCATTGGGATATCCTTTCAAAAGTGAAGTTTATAAAATTGCAAGAGAGATTAGTCAAGCTTTTGAGCTTAACTGGAACAATATGAAGAAAAAGTGGATATCTCAAGAAAAATAGAAAAATGAAATGTGTAATAAATTTTACCTTTGTACTTTATTCAATAAAATAAGGGTTTTAAAGTTTTAATATTATTTTTTATTTCATTATTTTTAATATTGGAAAATAAGTGCCTAGAATTATTATTATTATTATTATTATTATTATTTTTTATTATTATTTATTATTATTATTGATATTATTGTTAGTAGTACTATTTGAATTATTATTAACATTAGTACTAGTAGGATTAGTATTCGTGATGCTTTTAATTTTACGGGATCATATTTTACATTATGACTACATTTTTTAATTTGCATGGGATTATTAATATCTCATCAATATACCTACTTTTTAATTTTATTTTGTATATATTTTACTTTTATTTAGTACGAAATCATATTTTAATTACTTTTTTTAGTTATTATTAGTATTAGTATTATTAGGTTTTTAAATATCTCTTCTCCTTCCTCTGAGATGCATTTTAAGGACAAAACTGTGATGGAGCACACACTCCAAAACAGACAATACAATCGGATGTATGATGATTGACATCGATTTTATGGTCAGACTTGGAAACAAAACAACTAGTAATAAAATTATTAGTAGTAGTATTATTATTACTATTATTATTATTATTATTATTATTATTATTATATATTTTTATTTGAATTAATATTAATATTAGTGTTATTAGTAGTACTGGTATTATTTATTTTTATTTTTTTTATTTCAAAAAATTTGTTCACATGTCAAGTCATTGTGCCATGTGTCAATGCTAGTGCCACGTGTTAGTTTGTGGTAGTATTATTTTTTTGTTCAATTTAGTCCTTTTATTCGTTATTTTTGTTCAGTTTAGTTTCAATTTTGTTAAAATAAATCAATTTTGTTCCTTTCAAATTGACACTAAATTTAATATCTTTTATACAAATTATATTAATATTTTTTCTAAATAAAATATAATTATTTAAAATATTACAAGATTATAGTTATTAATTTTTTTCTAATATTTATATTCTAAAATACTTTTAAAATTGATATATAAAAATATTTTAGATATTCAAAATATTTTAGAAAAGTAAACTAATATTTGTAAAATTAACATTTAAATATAAAATATTTTATATTTTAATATCTAAAATACAATAAAAAACATTAAATATTTTAAATTTAAATGTGAATTTTACAAATGTTAATATATATTTTTAAAATTTTAATAATTATATTTTAATAATATTTAAATAATTATATTCTATTTAACAATTGAATATAAGAATTATATTCAATTTATAATTAAATATTATAATTTATAATTGAATTTAAAAAATAACTAATAATAATGTCAATTTTAAAAATTAAATGGTTCTATTTTAACAAAATTTGGGACTAAATTAAACAAAAATAACGAATATAGGGACTGAACTGAACAAAAATAACGAATATCGAGACTAAATTGAACAAAAAAAAATAATACAACCACAAACTGACACGTGGCACTAATATTGACACGTGGCACAATTGTAACTTGACACGTGGGTAATTAAAAAAAATTTTAAAAAATTTAAAAAATAAAAAAAACCAGGAACTAACACGTGGCATGTAATGTTCAAAAACGTTAACTATTTAATCACCGTTAGTGAAAAGGACTAAATTGACCATAATTTGACGAAAATGATGACCTAATTGAACACAAAACGAAAATAGGAACCAAATTAAATAAAAACAACAATAATAGAGACCAAATATATATTTAAGCCATATTTTTATTATGTGATTCAATTTACAAATTTTAACATCAACTTCATATTTCACGGTATACCTCCATTCTAATCGACTCCATATTTAACGGTATACTTTCATTCTAATTTTAGTTTACACATACATCCTATTCTTATTTATTATAGAATCATATTTTAATTACTTTCGATTTTCCTTTTTTATTAGTATTATTATCAATATAATCTATTAATATTATTAGTATTGATATTATTAGTTGTATTTCCTATAATTTAAGAAAAAAAGACAACATTCAACTTAACTCCTCTAAGTTTTTAAAAAATAATCTAATTAAGTGAATTTAAAAAAAAAAAAAAAAACTAGACTGTTACTCGTGCATACGCACGGGTTTTCTTTATAATTCTTTTAATAATATAATTATTATTATATTTGTCTAAAAAATAAATATTTAACTATTAAAATTATTCATAGTATATTATAAAATAAAAATTTGAATAATATAAAAATAATAATTAATTATGTTATAATATATAATATATATTAAAATATTTTTATATGTAAATATTTTGTATATTAGTGCATGATTATAGATTTAAAAACATTTTATATAATGTTTATATAAATAAGGTTTAATTAGTCATTTAATTTTCAATTTAGTTGAAAAGTTTCAGGTCTATCTCTATTTAATTTTTTGTTTAAATTGAGTCTCAGTTTCAGTTTTAAAATTTGTCTCAATTACATCATTTTCTAAACAAAAATTATAATTGGAGTTAAGTATTAGATTATAGAGAAATACAACTAATAATATTAATGGATTATACAAATGATAATACTAATAAAAAAGAAAAAAGTGCAACTAATTCAAATGCGATCTCATATTAAATAGAAGTAGAAAGTAAATACAAAATAAAATTAAAATGTAAGTATATTGTAGAATATGAATGATCTAATACAAAATAAATATAACATGAAGTTGATATAAATAGAAACACATACAGATATAAACAACGTAACATATTGAGATATATATTGGAAGGTTTTGTAAAAATAAAAATGTAAGCATATTATAAAATACGATCTCATAAAAAATAAAAAACAACACAAAATTGATGTTAAAATGCGTAATAATAGTAATGCTAATAATATAAAATAACCCATAATAATAATATTAATATTACTAATAACACTAATATTAATTTAAATGATAAAATATTATAATATCAATAATAAAAAAATCATAATTGAAGTAATAATAATAATGAAAATAATAGTAATAATAAATACTATAATACTAATACTATGTAATAAAAATAAATAATACTAATAATAATAATAATAATAATAATAATAATATTAATACTAATACAACACATAATAATAAAAGTAATTGAAATGTGATTCCACATTAAAATAAACTAAAACGTATGTATAAAATAAAATTAAATTGTAGATATATTGTGAAACATGAAGGATCCCTTCAAAATAAAAATAATATGAATTTGATCTTCAAATAAAAGCATATAATATAGATAGCTTAAAAGACAAAAAGATTAAGATATATTGAAAGTGTTGTTAAAGGAGAAATGTATAGATATTGTGAATAATAATCCCATGCAAAATAAAAATAATATTATTAAAAATAATAGTAACACTAACTATAATATCCATAATAATAATACTAATGACACTAATAATAGTAATACTAATAATAATAATAATTCTATTACTATTACTAATAATATTAATAATAATAAAAGTATCTTGAAATGTGATCCGTAATAAACAAAGGTAGGATGTATATAGAAAATAAGATTAAAATGTAGATGTATTGCGAATGATGAAAGTGTTGTTAAAGTAAACATATATGCATATTATGAAACATGACCCATATAAAATAAAAATAATATTATTAACAAAATAATACAAATATTAACGGTAAGACCCACTTTTTTCTGTCTTAAATATTTAAGGGTCTAATCTCATATGTTGGGCCTAAGGGCCAGCCCATAAGGTGCCCCAAAGACTCCTTTCAGCCTATTCGTTTTCCATTCTGTTCACTTTGCAAAAACAACATTTTTCTCCCTTCTCTTTTCCCCAACAGAGCTCTGCTAGGGTTTGGATCTCGTTCTTCGTCAAGCTAGCAAAAATCCACTTCTATTCTACGTAAGTTGGTCCTCGACTCATACTTTCTCCTCTTTAGCTTGATTTTCGTGATTCCAACTAGGGTTCCTCTCGGTAACCTCATTTTGTTCTGGTATTAGTATTTTTAGCTCACCAAACTGTTGTGGTACTCTTCTGTAGGGTGCTTGTGTTGTTAGTTATCCTCTGTCCAGGTAAGGGAAGCTAGGGTTTCATGTCCTTATGATTATTTTGCCTGTTGTTGGACTGTCTTTGTGTTCTTGTATGTTTAAAATGTTGTTGTGATGGTATGAATACTATATGGTGTATATTTCTAGTTGAATCTAGTGGCTGCATGCGTGAAAGTAGGTGAGTTCTACTGAACTTGCCCAGGTGAGCTTGGTGGTCGCCCAAAACGAAAGCTCTCGCTTAAGCGAGGAGCTCTCGCCTGAGCAAGAACAACAGCAGCTCGCCCCCCTCTCTGTTTCGAGGGCTCGCCTAAGCGAAGGCCACTCGCCTAAGCGAGAGTAGTCTTGCCTAGGGATGCCAACTGGACGGGGCGGGGATGAGTTTCGTTATCCCATACCCATCCCCGTAGAAAAAATCCATCCCCATCCCATACCCAAATCCAAGGGGTATCAAACTTTTGTCTCATCCCCATCCCCACCAGGTAACGGGTATAATCTCGTACCCACACCCGTACCCGTTTTCTTACTACTTCAATATTAATTTTAATTAATTTTTATAAAATAATAAATAATTACGGTAAAAGAAACATAATATTATCAAATGTTCAGTATTAGGAAGATGGTTGTTTCTTCGATGTCAAATACTTTGAAATAAATTATAATTGTTTACATTGTAGATTAGAATACCAAATAAAATTTCATGAGAACCAAAACATTTATTAAATTTCTAAACATTAATGAAACCTAGTTGATAAAAATAAAAAATATTTAAAAAAATATATGGATAGGATTTTGTTTCTTGTACCCCTCAATTACTATTTTCATTTCCATAACTTTTAATATAATCATTCTACCCTTAGCCTTTTATTTGAATGTTGGATCCCCTTTTATAATTTTGTTATGTAGAGCTCCCAACCAATTTTGGTGGTGGTTTGAAGTTGGAGAAACTTCGTCCCAACCTTTATTCGGGATCGGCTCATCTCAATCTCTAATGAGACAACCTCGTCTCGACCTACGACCAAAGCTAATTTGTCTCAACTTTCGATACAAGTAGACTTGACTCGATCTTTGATTCGATCAACTTAACTTGACCTTCAATTAGAGAAAATTTATCTGAACATTCAATTGGAACCAACTCATCTCGAACTTTATACCAGGTTAACTCGGCTTGGTTCTTCGGCTCAAGCTAACTCAGATTGACTTTCAATATGGGCAACTCACTTTGACCATAGACTCGAGCTAACTCACTTGGACCTTTACTTCAGGCATACTCATCTTAACATTTGACCGAAGACAACTCAACTTGATTTTTGGTCTAGACTGACTTGGCTTGACTTTTCATTAAGATTAATTCCTTTTAATTCCACTTTTAAACATTAATGTTCCTCTAATTTGAAGATATTGAACTTTGCTATCATTTTCTCTTTCTTTTTTGACTTGGTTCTTGTTATGTGATAAAAGAAAAAAAACTACAAATACTTGGCATAAATAACTAATTTTCAGAGAAAAAGAAGAAGTGAGGATCAAATTTATGATTTTATGTTCGAAACATAATTAAACAATTAAATGAAAGGTAGGATTTAGTGAAATTTTGTTTACTTGTTAAAATTACTTTAAAAATTTGAAATTAGCATTATTTGAATCACTATTAGAAATATTAAATTTACAAACCAAAATTTACCGACAAATGAAAATTATTCAATAATATGCAATTATCAAAGGAAATTATCTACGAATTTTGATATTTCATTTATCAACAGAACTTTCCATTGGTAATATCCGTTGAAAATATTCAACATTAATGTTCCTCCTAATTTGAAGATATTGAACTTTGCTATCATTTTCTCTTTCTTTTTTTAACTTGGTTCTTGTTATGTGATAAAAGAAAGAAAAAAACTACAAATACTTGGCATAAGTAACCAATTTTCAGAGAAAAAAAGAAAAGAGGCTTAACTTTATGATTTTAAGTTCGAAACATAATTAAACAATTAAATGAAAGGCGAGATTTAGTGAATGCCTCTATACCTGTTATAATTACTTTTAAAATTTGAAATTAGCATTATTTAAATTATTTCTAGAAATACTAAATTTACCAACCAAAATTTATCGACAAATGAAAATTTGTCAATAATATGCAATTACCAAAGAAAATTAGTAACAAATTTTGATATTTCTTTTATTAATGGAACTTTCTGTTAGTAATGAGTGGGTAAGGAAAATATTTGTTGTAAAAAAACGGGTATTCCAAAAGGTTTCTCTTTCATCTTAAGTGCATCCAAAAGTGATGCCTAATCTGATGCCACATGCGACGAAAATAGGAGATTTTCGAGGAACTTTATGCACAATTTTTACTCCCTTTTTAAAATGTTTTCACACTTAATGTGGCTTCTCTCATACTTTCACTAAAAAAAAGTAGGTCTCTCTCTTGAAAAGAGGAAAACACATGCAATATGTTTCCCATCCTATCTTTTCTTCAGTGCATCTTATTATTATTCTATCCTGGATTTATATTTGCTCTACAAGAGACTTGTTCTTACTAGTTTTGATACCTAGGAGAAGTCCAAGAAGCTTTTGCTGTACCCTGGGGTTTTGCACATATACTACGGATAAATCATTAAGGGCAATGTTTTTACACGCCTTAGGAAATCCTTTATAATTTATGTTCTTATCTGTTTTCCAAGCAGGTTTCCCAACAATCTTAAGGATTTACTTGAAAAAAAAACAAGGAATTATAGGATCTGTACGTGGAACAAGCATGAAAAGCTATGCAGTATTGAAACAAATATGTGCACCCACGTTGGACCCTATGGAGGAGAAGAGACATAGGAGGACTTATGACAGATTCTCTACGTGTGAAGGGCTTCTTGTTCTTTTCCACAACTTTGCAACGTGAGAGAAGGAAATAGGTCGTGGTTGCAAACGAATGTGACAACTTTTTTATTTCATTTATTAGCTTGCCATCAAACTATTTATTCCTGCAAAGTTCTTTTCTGCATAAGTACTTATATCGAGTTAGAAGCTTCAAACTTGGATATTTCATTCCAAATCCAAAAATATACCAATGTTCACAAAATTTTCATTTCTCCCTATTGGAGAAATTTAAATCACAATAACTGACAAGAATATACCAATGTTTTTTCTTTTAAACTTTAGCTGCAATGAAAACGATTATCTTCACTTGTGGAAGGTCTATTTGCTACCAAGACAACCCAACCCAAAGCCATGATTGAGATTAGGGTGGGAGTAGAATAAATTGGAAACATGGTCACTCCGAGTGAGTCAATTACTCTTTTCCTTAGAAGAAAGAACAAAACTAGTGTCCTTCTATGACCTTAACGTTGAACCAACGATGGCACGGTGAATGCGAGAATGACCCATATTACTCGCAAGTTTTCCATATGACCTCTTGGGTTGCTGAGATCTCCGATGGCATCTGCACTGGCAACCACTTCAAGCTCCACTTCAATGCGCTCGTTCTCGCCGTAGTTATACGGTTACACGATGCAAAACAACACGTTCACGATTGGAACGTCCCTACTGGAAATTACTTGAATAAAATAAAATGAAATAAATAATTAATAATAGAAAAACAATGTCATAATTTTATTCTTCCCAAATGCAGGAAAATTTGAAAATTATTCATCGTGCTTAAAATTAAATAAACCGGTTCATAAAAGTATTACAAGTTCCAAAACACCGACTACATGAAAATAAAACATAATCAAAATCTCTAGCCAAAGGTCCCATGCTATCCCTCTCTCCGTCGATATGCATAAACAACATCACCTGGAATATCATCTGCTCCTGCGTGACAAGTCACACGATCATCGCCAAACACAAACAAAAAGGGTGAGCTCATAATAATTAACATTTAAGTTAATAAGAAATCAAGATATACCCAACTATTTTATTCTAATTAGTTTTTGGCCAAGACCTTATACCCCAAGGTTTTTCAACCTGTAAGTTATACAACAATTGACCATGGACTCACGATATATGATGCTCCCACGAACCTGTCCGCTCGTGGTCCTGCCTCTACGAACCTTCCCGCTCGTAGTCCAACTCTACAGACCTTCCCGCCCGTAGTCCAACACACGTGATCCACCAGTTACGAACCTCTCCGCTCCCAGCCTCTCTCAAGTGTGAGTATGGAACATACGAACCTCTCTGCTCGTATCTCCACACGAGAGTATTAGGATATGAACCTTCTCGCTTATATCATCATGTGTTCATCACCATCCATGAACCTACCCGCTCATGGCACAACATTTCCTGATCCAAGTCTTACATCACAGCACACAAACAAATACAAGAATACCCACTGCCTGCAGCGCTATCGCCCGACGCTGCTTAAGCGCTGCCATGCAAAAATACTACGCAGACCGCCTAACGGAGACATACCCACCGCCAGGCGCCAGAAGAAAACCTGAACCCCTACTCTAATGATACTGCATGGTGGTTCACACCTCACCGCCAAGCAACTCAAGTTCCAATGATTGCAATTTTTACTGGTTTAGCACCCCATCACATTGCCTATGTCGTTTAACTTACTCAACACATACCTCCAATTCACAGTGTCAAATTCCCAATGCCTTACACATATATATGCTTCAGCCTCGATTACACACCCATTTTATCCAATTCGAATTAACTCTAAATTGAAACTTGGAAAACAACTACAACATAGGCTACCTACAACTCATGACAGGACCAAATTCTTACCTCAGTCTCTATATCCAAATTCAACTCATTATCAAATCCTATACTTAACCAATTTGAATATATCTTTTCATCATTCAATTACTATCTCTAAATTTATTAAACTTCACAAGTACAGAAACCAACGTTTCTATTTTGGTTATCCTTTTTTTTCCCATTTTCCTTGTTTCAGATTATCAAGCCATCACCAAGGATTCATTACCAATCCCTACATTCATTTACCGTAACCGCACCATGTCCTTTCCATGCATACCTAGTCTATCACTATCCACTATTCAATTATTTTTATATCATTGTCAAGCCTAATTCCCTGTCAACCCATCTCACTAGTATTTCTCTCTCAACCATCCAGCCAATTTTCTAGAACCATACTGGTTCACCACTATCACCTGGAAGCCAATAAGATGCTATTAGGCGGCACATCAGTACTTGGGAAAAACTCAGGTTGTTTGTGCCTACGAACACCAATATTTTAACCTTCAAAATTCAGTCATTCACCATCTAACCAATCTTTTACAATTAATCAATTTCTTGGCACATGTTCAACCCACAACATCATACTAACCCAACCAAAATAAAGTTTACCCCTATTCGCCAAAAATTCAGATTCATTCACTAACTTTTACATGAACTTTTCATGTTTACATCTCCAAATCAATTTACAAGCATCATAGTAATAAAAAAAAACATAACTTCAAGCATTTGTATAGACATGAAAATCGGACTAGGAAATCCCCACATCATAAAATCCATAAAACACAACTAAGACAGGATCAATCGCCGTGCGTCGCCTGGCGGGTCCCCTTTGCCGCTATGCGATTCATAATAAAACCTAGAAAACTGGGTCAAAAGGATGTGTTGCCTAGCGGCACATTCATCACCACTAGGCGGTTTCTGGGCAGAAACCTAAAAACCTTCGAGAACAACGTAAAAGATGAGGATTCTTGCAATTGGGTCATGGAATTCACAGTGCATTACGAAAATTAAAAAACAAGTAGGAGTAGCTCCCCTAACCTATTAATCCTTGCTCAAATTTGAAATCCCAAGCTTATTTTGTGATCCAAAAGAGTCCTCCTTTGTCCCCCATCAATTTAGTCCTCACACTCTATGTCTATGTTGTAGATGCTTGTTCTGATCACCTCCTTTCACAGTGCACTCAAAATGGCAGTTTACACACTCCTACCACTCCTTTCTATCACAATTACTAGAGTAATAATTTCCATTTACTCTCCAAAACGAAAAAGTTAATTTAAATAGACCTGATGGCTATTCATTAGTCATTAAATGGTGTTTCTCAACCCTCTCCATCTGCCCCCTCTAATGGCTAGGGTTCCTGACCCTTCCTATCCATGCAAAAAAAAATGAATTTCAAAAAAACAAGAATTCATTTTGCATTCGTCAAGGTTCAACCCAAAGTCAATTCAATGCACAACTAATTTAATCAATACATGTTTTGTGATAATTCCTACAACTCTATGAATATAATATCACTCCTTTCTATCACAATTACTAGAGTAATAATTTCCATTTACTCTCCAAAATGAAAAAGTTAATTAAAATAGACTTGATGGCTATTCATTAGTCATTAAATGGTCTTTCTCAACCCTCTCCATCTACCCCCTCTAATGGCTAGGGTTCCTGACCCTTCCCATCCATGAAAAAAAAAAGAATTGAAAAAAAACAAGAATTCATTTCACATTATTCAAGATTCGAACCCACATCCATGCCAATGTCAATTCAATGCACAACTAATTCAATCAATACATGTTTTTTGATAATTCCTACACCTCTAGGAATATAATATCACTCCTTTCTATCACAATTACTAGAGTAATAATTTCCATCTACTCTCCAAAACGAAAAAGTTAATTAAAATAGACTTGATGGCTTTTCATTAGTCATTAAATGGTGTTTCTCAGCCCTCTCCATCTGCCCCCTCTAATGGCTAGGGTTCCTGACCCTTCCCATCCATGAAAAAAAAAAGAATTGAAAAAAAACAAGAATTCATTTCGCATTCGTCAAGGTTCGAACACACATCCATGGCAATGTCAATTCAATGCACAACTAATTCAATCAATACATGTTTTGTGATAATTCCTACACCTCTAGGAATATAATATCACGCACCCCTGTAAAACATATCACTAAAATAACACACAATTTGGCATAAACAAAACTTGAACACAAGTCCTTTCAACATGATTAAGTACTCTCAACCATTTGAGCTAGTACTTTTCCACATCATAAAGTCTAGTAATTAATGTCATTAAGACTTCCATTACCTGCATTTATTAAATGATTATTTATTTAATTATTTAAATTCCTCGAGTCTTACAACGATGCTGCCAAACACCTCTAGATAACTTTCATGGAGAAAAAAATCTGGTGAATGGGAAGGCACATTCACATTCAAGTGACCCAAAGAGTGCTCATGAGAGGGATATTGATGACAACACAACGATGATGCATTTGATGGCTTTGGCACTACCGTCGAGGGCACTGACGTTGTGGTCATGAGAACTACAATGGAGAATATGGAGCATCTCAAGTTGATGATGGGTGGCCTCTCCTCCTTATAGCTTTCATTTTTAAGGGAGAAGAACCCTTATGCATTTTGAATAAGTTGACCCTACATGGACCAAGAGAAATAAATTGTTAACCTGGTGCTTTGGATCGAGATCGGACACTTGAGTGGCTCATTCATGTCCTCCTGAGGGCCTTTCTCCCAGGTTATTATTTCAATCTTAATATTTAATATTGTGTGGTGTACGGTAATATTACTTAATTACTAAAAGGGATAAAATAATGATAATTAATTGTGATGGTTTTTCACATATGATATTGATAGTAATCTAAATTTGAAAATAGATAATATGTCATTATATATTTATATGTGGATGACGTGCTAATGACTCATATATGCAATAAAATAGTCTCTAGAACTAAGTTGTTTCTAGAATCTAACTTTGAAATATAAGTTATTTCTACGTGAAACTAATGTGATTTTAGATGTTAGAATCATAAGGAAGTGATATAGTATATTACTATCCCAAGAACAATATTATGAATGTTGAGATGCACTTTCAAGACTTATGAGATACCTAAGAAATTCAATGAATTATGCCATCGAATATAGTGGATTTCCCATTGTACTAGAAGGGTACAATGATGCTAATTGGATCTATGATTCAAATGAGACAAAATCCACCAGGTTATGTATTTTCATATTTAGAAGTAATGTGATTATATAGAGATCAACTAGGCAAACATGATTGCTAGATCAACAATGAAATATGAGTTTTTTGCTCTTGAAAATGGTTAGTAATGAAGCTGAGTAGTTGATGAACTTCTTAGCTAACATTCCACTAGGAATGAAATGTGTCAATTTATTGTGATTATCAATCACCAATAGCTAGCTAGAGAGTGGAACAATTTCCATTGATTGTGTGAAGTAAGAATGGGATTTTCCAAATCCTTTGACAAAACCCTAGGAAGAAATATAATTATAGAAACATCAAGGGGAATGAGACTTAAGCTACTTGAAACAAACAAGTGATGGTAACCCAACCTTTGTGATTTGAGATCCCATGAATAAGGTTCATATAGGTAAAAACAAGTTACTTGTTAGTTCTGATAGCACTAAATTGATTTTAAATCAATTATGTCCATTCCTATGGTGTGTGTGAAAATGCTAGAGACTACATTATTGAAACGTTAAACTTTGTGATCAGAATTCTCTAAGGTGTAAGAATTTTAGTTTAAAGAAAGATTTAATGATTTTCATATCCATTACGAGTGGTGTATGATTTGCAGCATACTCTTGATAAAATAACCTATATGAGTGTTGAGTGGGGCCGCTTCCATGAAATCTTGGCATGACCTCTAGAGCACTCATGAATACTGGGCACACACATGGCTTAGTAAGTGCAACACAACAATAACAACAAGAATTGTGGGGGTGTAATATGATTGATAAACCGTTAACACACATCAAGTGTCTTTGGTTCATATAACTTGTTATACTAATTACATTGTGTGTTAAGTTTCTCAATTTAGGACTGGTTCATATAGCTTGTTATACCAACTCTGATACATTGCATCCTATGTGAGACCTAGGATTCTCTTCTTTCATTCTTTCTCTCTCTTTGACCTTTTGGAATATGTGGGGGATTATTGTGAAAAATGGGTATTCATTCCGAAAGGTTTATCTTTCATCTTAATTGCATCCAAATTCCATGTCACCTGCCACTAAAATAGGAGATTTTCAAGGAACTTTATTCACAATTTTTAACTCCTTTTTAAAAACTGTTTTCACACTTAACGTAGGTTCTCTCATACTTTCACTAAAAAAATAAATAGATCTCCCTCTTGAAAAGAGGAAAACACACACAATAAGTTTTCCATCCTATCTTTTCTTCAGTGCATCTTGTTACTATTCTATCTTGGATTTATATTTGCTCTATAAGAGACTTGTTCTTGCTAGTTCTGATACCTTGAAGAAGTCTAAGAAGTTCATATTGTACCTTGGGGGGGTTTGCGTATATATTACAGATAAATCCTTAAGGTAGTGTTTTTACACGCCTAAGGAAATCCTATATAATTTGTGTTCTTATCAATTTTCTAAGCAGGTTTGGTTACAATATTTAATTTCAAGATCAATAAAATAATTAAAATGACCAAGTTGTTTAAGAGAAAAAAAGAATACATGAAGTTTGGTTGAATAAGAGCAATAAATGTAAAAAACAAAAATTGGATGGCTTTGTTAATTGAATATAGGGTGAATTGGTTTCTAAACATTTTCTTAAAAGAAACACTTTCTTTTAGTTCTTTGGTTTTTAAATTGTTTCAATTCAGAAATCATTATGCAATTACTTTGAGAATTCAATTGATACAAGAATTGTAAACGAATACAAAGGGAGAAAGGAAACAGTAGAAAGATCACAACATATCTATACTGGGGTCCGTATCTATACAAAGGGAGAGATGAAACAATAGAATAATTTATTTAAAATAGGGTCCATATCAAATAACTTCAAAACTATCATTTTTCTAAGGAGAAATATCCAAAGAGATCTCAATACTAAATTATGTACTTTTGTTATATTAGTGACACTGATTATATATATAAATTTTGAGTATATTATTTTGACCCCTCTAAACTTATTAGTCAAGATCCGTCACTAATAAAAAGTACTTCGTAAATTTAATTTGCAAAATTAAGTATAACACAAAAAACTAAAATTTATAGCTTTTATGTCAAGTTATATATTTGAAGTTTTTTTTTTTTATAAATAGAATGTTCTATTAAAACACAGAGGATAAATGTCATTTAAACGACCTATATTACGAAAATTGCTCGCATAAAGAAAAGAAGTTATAATGTATGTTTATTGATTCATTCTATGTTTTGTGGTTCAATAGTTATATTTTATTAAAAAAGCGAGCATAAAGATAATAAAAAGAAGATAAGGAATTAAAGGAAATATAAACTCAAAAGTTCACCTTGATACACATTTAAAAAAGAGAAACTAACAAATCTCTTATATTACAAATTTTAAATATGTAAAACTAACTAAATTTCGAAGACTAATATTTAGATAAAAAATCTCACTAAAATTGATCAATTAACTTTTCGGTACAAATTATTTAGTTATCCATATATAATATTAGAATTTATTCTTTGTCAGTCACAAAATATAATACGAATGAGTTTCTCTTTTTATATCACTTTGATCTTATAGGTAAACAGATTATACGAAATAACTACATTTTTAAAACTTCAAAAATAATAAATCGGACATTGAAAAAAAAAAAAAAAACTAAAACTACTCCAACTCTAATAAGTTCTTTTTGGAGGTTGCCTCTCACATACATGTGGACAAGGGAAACTCAAATGAAACGGACAACGGGTCGTAACCCCGTTCTAAATCTTTCTTGTCTCTCATAACACCTAATTGAAGTTTGAGTCAAAATCAAGTAACAAATTTTCTTTTGAAACCTTCAAAACTTTTCACATAAAATTAGAAAAACTATAAACATTGTCCTTGAAAACGAGACAGACACAATTTTTAGTGACATGGAAAAACTTAATCATGCCAACAATTAGCCACATCAATGGAAAGATATTGTTGAGCAAAAGAGCCCCACATATCAAAACTTCATCTATAAATATGCAAAGCTTGCCCCCTGGAAAGTGGCACATTGAAAGACTCCAATATGAGACCACAAAAATAATGGTTGCACGCTTGCATATGCAAATATCAAATCACATAAGCACAAGTACCTTCTCAATTATTATAAATATAAACCAAAGACAATTTTATTTTAGTGAATGAAGAAGGACCAGTTTTGTTGGCAATCATATGAAGCACTAGTGGCACAATAATTGGTAAAAAGCACATCATATCATGTCATGAATGCTGTATAATAATAATGGAGAGCAACATGATACCCGAGACACAAACGTAGATCATAAAAATTATGCCATTGAGGAAACACCAATAATATGCATTCTCTCCATTTTCTCCCCTTCTTTCTCTTCAAATTGCAATGTATTCCTACCTCACTTCAAATTGATAGAGGAACATAAGAAAGTTATTATAAAAATGAAAAGTTGATTTGAGAAGGATCACCACAACTCAATAGATCTATTAAGTGTACGAGAGACTTAGGTAGTTGTGTGTCATAGTTGTAATTTTGTTTACAAAAAATTATATGAGAAGGATTTACACTTTTGTGTAAAAAAATTGTATGAATTTTGCAGTTTTTTGCCAAAAATAATTAATGTTGAGTAATAATATTTTTAATTGAGTATTTTTGCATGTAAGTTGTGAGGTGTTAAAGCATATTAAATTTCTTGTGTATTTTTATTTATATTTATGCTCTTATTTTGTGAATGTGCTTTCTCTTAAAGAGATTATTTTCCTATTGTCTAATTTCCATCACAAGTCTGATTTAAATGCCAAAAACCTTGAAAATAGAAAAGTCAATCATATAATTATGCATAGACCTTTTGGAATCATTACTTGATAATTTAATGTATCAAGTGAGTGGCAAAATCTAGATTTATACATATGATTTTTCATTCTCCATATCATTATGTAATAGCAGCAATATAAATATCTTTAATCAAAGGGCTATGGTAATTGCGACAAAACAAAGGTTGAGTAGGCATAACAAATATGTCATGGGTAGTTTTGGGACGATTGTTTTTATTTTATTGTTTCGTAACTGTCAAAAAAAGAGGGGGAAATATAATCAGGTTATTCAAATGTAAAATAGAGGTGACAAATTGTGGGTACAATTCAAACATGTGACCACCACAAATAGGATAAATGGCAAATCTAGTGATGAATGTAACAATTTGGGTCACCGCTATGAGTGGAAAGGCAGACCAATCTGGCCTATTTTGGCCCGAAGGGCAGGCTAGCTCGTTAAAATTGGCTTGGGTCGGGCAAACCTAACTAGGGAAAATAGGTTGAAAAGTGTGACTTGTCTCGTTACTGGCAAGGTGGCGTGCTGGCCTGCCAGTTTTTTCATTTTATTTTATATAATGTATTTAAATAATGAGTCGAAGAAGTAAATGATTCAAAATTTGAAGATAGAGATCAAGTCATTATGGCGAGAAGAAGAGGAACTGGAGTTAGGGATGAATGTCGTTGAGGAGGTCGGATCTGAGGCAATGATGCTGAGCAGCGTGTTAGAGGATCGAGAGAGAATGTTGCTATTTTTGAAGAGGGAGACAAAGACTCTAAAGCAGATGAACATAAAGAGCGAGATGAAAATATGTGATCTGGAGCGGATGATTGATGTTCTGGAAGTGTGAGAGAGTAAGGTGTAGTGCAACAGAGTTTGCGTGGAGGAGGAAATGAGAGAGAAGGTTGGCGAGAAAGAGAAACAAATTGAAAGAATGAAACATAGAATGAAAGATTTAGAGGAAGCACAAGGTTAAAGGGAACAAAACAACTAATTTGGGGACAAGGAAGAGAAGAAAGGATTATGATTTATGTGGTTGCTGGTGGTAGTTGAAGGTGCAGTCATGGTTGTTTTGTTTTAATTTATGTTTTTGAAAACATTTAAATGAGACAAAAATTGAAACTCCAGAAGCATGTGCTTCTTTGTTATTATAACTATTAATATATTTGGGTATTAAACATGTGACCATTCCTCTACAAGAAGGTATAAACAAAGTCTAATTAATTTTACTCATACCAATAATCTAGGCCATTTCTGTAGAAGCTATAAAGTCTAGAAGAACAATATTCGGCAAGATATGGAAACATAGGTTGGTGAGTTGGCCCATCCCGCCTTGCCTGTGTCCTGATGGGGGGTAGGTGGGCCAGGTTTACAAAATTGACTTGAACTGCCTAAATTATGTCAGGATGGCAGGCTGGGCAATCAATTTTGCTACCCTTAGTCACCATTATTGTAGATATTTACCAGATTATGTTTTATCCTTAGTAATTTATTTATGGGTTAAATATCTTTTATCCCTTAATTGTGAAAATTGGAATTAATCATTCTTTGAAACTTTAGACCAATTTAGTCCCTCATCCTTAGAAATACATGGATTTAGTCCTTTTAACCAAATTTTGTTAAGTTTATTTGACGTTTCAAATGCGTTTCTCAGCTAACATTGAAGCAAAAATGTGTCAAACAGTGTAATCAACTTCAATGCTATCACGAAACATGTTTGAAACATCAATAAACTTAATAAAATTTGGTATAAAGGGTTAAATCCACAGATTTATAAAGTTAGTGTTAGGGATGGAAACTGATCGGGTTGGGCATAAATAGTGCCTACCCACTACCTGCCGATAAATCCCAATTAATAGTACTTAAAACATACATTCAAATTCAAATAGAAGTAATTTATAAAACAATTCTTATAAAAACAATACTCTAAGATTTATCCTCATTGTCTTCATCTTGACAACTTAATTACTGAAACAAATAACACACAAATAAAGTAATCAATACATCCCTAACAGTGACACTAATAGCAAAATTAGAATGAAATATTAAAAAAAATTACTAACATCATCATCAATCTCCTCTAGTATTGTATTATGTTTCATCTTGTCCACTTTCAATTTGAAAGAACACAAAAAGGAAAATCAATTCATTCATCATAACAATTAATATGAATATACATAAATATGTAATTTGAAATGTTAATTTAATTACGTTCTATGTCAGTCCATAACCAATCTTGAACATACATCAATGCTTCTAAAGTGTCTGGGTGTAATCTATAGTGATGTGGAGTGAGAAATCGACCAACGGTACTGAAAGAAGACTCAGAAGCAACCGTTGAGATAGGAATGGCTAGGAAATCTCTTGCAATCATTTGCAAGATTGGATATTTTAACCCATTAGCCTTCCACCAAACTAAAATTTCAAATTCTTCATTTGAATCAAGTAGTGTTGGTTCCTCCAAGTCATAATCAAGTTCTAACTTATAATTTGATGGTTGGGTTTTCTTTGCAATTTGATGTTTTGCAAAATCTCTCCTCCAAGCATCTATTCTTCCATCAAGACTTTGGCCTACATTTATGTTTGGATTTTTACACGAATATGTTTGGATTTTTACATGAAGAAACTAACTTCTTACCAAGTCCTTACAAAGAGTCTTCACTTTTTCAATATCACAATCAGATTCCTCTCCATATATCTTAGGGAAGAAATAATCCAACAAATCAATTTGTACTTGGGGTCTAACACAATACTTATAGTCATCATCTCACTGATCCAACCCTAATACTTGTTAAATTTTAAAAGCATAGATGCAACTATTTGATGAATAATAGAAATTAGAGAGTCAAGTCATTCTATCAAAGCCAACTTAATTTTGCATACCTTTGAATAGAAAATATTAGCAGTTGGATATGAAGTACCAAAGAACAAGAGTGTGACATCATAAAATATTTTATACTTTTGACAGATTTCATTTGCCATTTGCCAATCATGTGCACTAGGCAAAGCTTTATATTGACTCTCTCGGTTTGACAGTCGATCAAATATATTTTTGTATTTTATGACTACTTGAAGCATTAAAAATGTAGAATTCAAACTAGTTTTGCAATCAAGAACCAATTTTCTACTAAATGGAATACTCATTTGAGCACGTCTTTATAAATTTCTCTTCTCTTTTAGGTGTTGTTGTCCAATAATTAGCACTTACTCTAACCTTTTCAATGACATTACCAATTATGGACAAATCGTCTTTCACACTTAAATTCAATATATGTCCATAATATCGCATGTGAAATAATTGGCCACCCAAGATAAGAGACCTAGGTGAAATCTTATCTAAAATGCATTCATCATATAATCATTTGAGCTGTAGATATCAACTGTCAAAGTAGAAACCTTTCTATCTAGATTCCAATCCATTAAACATTGAACAAACACTTCAGCAAGAACTTGACTAGTAAGAGCAGCAGGCACAAACATAAACTTAATTTGAAAGACTAAATTTTAATAATGAAGTAAGAAAACAAAGTTAATGTAAAAATCGTGGTATAATGTTATTATCTCACAAGTTGACTTTGTAGCATCCACAAATCATCAATAAAGTGAGTTGTTACAGTCATGTATTCTCTATTTTGATTACTAGTAACTTCATTTTCTCTTTTTCTTCATTATACTCCTTCCTAATATCATTTTTTATAGAGTTTTGAGAAACCACCTTGAATAAAGGTTGTAAAGCAGCAGAAAAACTCTTTAAACCAATGTGATCAACCATTGACATTGGATACTCATGTAAAATTATCATCTTTCAAAGTTCATGCCTAGTTATTTGTTGGTTAAACACATAATTCCCAACAACCATGGTTTCATTCTCTACTTTCTGAGTATTTAAAAAGGCTTGTTGATGTCTCGTGTTGTTCGAAGCTTACAAGTCTTGAAATGATTTTGCAAATGTGATGTACCTTGTCTTCCATCACCCAAAAGCCTTTTCTCACAATAATTGCACATAACTTTCCAATTTCCATCTATTTTTGGTCTCTTAAAATCATTTCAAACATCTGAAATTAACTTCTTTGAATTCACAGTTGGAGTTGAGCTTTTGTTTCACCTGGAGTTCAATTTATAGGAACATCATTTTGCTCCTTCAGATTTGATTCACCCATATTTGGTTCTTCAAATTGTTCTTGTTCTTGTCGATCATCCATAGGAATAAGAGTAAAGGTTTCTTGAATGGATATTAATGTTGGTCACAATTGAGAGTGGGGTTGGGTATAATTCGAAAATCCTACAACTGAGAGACAAAACAATTAAAAATCACATCTTTTTTTTAGGCAAAATTGGAGACAAAGCAATTAAGAAACTGCATCTTTTTTTTTTAATATTTTCATGAATTTTCAGAAAAGAAAGACAAAGAAATATCAATAGAAATTGGATTGGTGGTGTAATCCCATAGAAAGCACTCAATACATGAAAAATTGTATTATATAGTAACATGGAACTAAACTTTTATGAAAACTAATAAAATAATATATGATTTTATTCAATGTCACTGAAACATAAACAACATAATTTTTCTTTAAAAACTAATAAAATAATACATGAACCATACATCATATTATATACATACAATATTTACCATACTCATTCATTCATTCCATGATTTGACTAACTGCAAACCCCACTTTTCTATTCATTCATGCAATATTTGTTTCTTGTTTTTTAATTTGGATTTGGTGTGAAGCAAGCAATGCAGTGAAGCAAGAAAAAAATTTACCTTTTAAACGTGAAGCAACAACACAATGAAGCAATAGAGTCACATAAAGCGTGTGAACCTAATCACCAATAGTTTGAATAGGAAGGTGAATAACTTTGGGATTAAATCATTTTTCCGAATGAGGCGTTAAAATGAGATGAAAAGCAAGCAACTATTTTTTGGAATGAGGTTGCAATTAACCTAATTAACCTAGGTTAGAGTTATTCAATTAAACAAAAGTGGAAAATCTAACTTAGACATGACATATGAATTTAAAATTATTTTATTTTTATTTTTAACAGGTAACGAATATTCGCGAGTATAAATAATACGATACCTACACCCGGCCTGTTTATAAGCGAGTATTAAAATACTCATAGGTATCAACTATTCGTAACAAATTTTTTCCAACAAATATCCATGGACACAAATATTATTTGTTTTCCCTATTTAGAGGACACTGTCACCATCATCTAAAATAATATTGATAGAGGGAAATATCGATGGCTCAATAGGTCCAACAAACAAATCGTTTTAAGATAAATTTCAAATGACTTTAATATTATTTTAATTTTAATATTATCTTAAGAAATAAATTTTAAGTGTAATTTAATTTTATAATATGAGTTTTACACTCAGTTAAATATTATAAATATATCTTATTTCTAGTCTATGTAATACTCACTTAAATATTATAAATATATCTTATTTATAGTCTATGTAATTTTTGCGTACATTTAAATTGCACCCGCTTAAATACTCTTATTAAAGTGTTTGATAGTTGTAAGGAAATGGTATGAGATGAACATTTTGTGTGATGCGTGTATATGCATATGCTAATATAAAGAGTCGGAGATTTTGGCCGAATATCCGAGCCCCTACCATCTCTTCTAACAACCATAGATAGTACACTGGAAATTACACGTGAAGTATGGGTGATGAGAAGCATGAAAACATATATGGAATGACCCATTGCATTGGCAAAGAAGGACCCAAAATTGTTTGGAATCTAGATGGAAATGGAGTGGTGGAGGCGCAGGGAAAGGACGAAAATGGTTGGGAAAAACAGTGAGTGTGATGCTGATTTTGACGTGAGGCAGTAAAAGAGAAGATGGCCGCACGAGGGGCAGCTGCAGAGGCTCGTACCCACAACTCAACTTTTTTTCTCACCACGATTCTTGCTGTCGGCTAACTCTGTTTCTTTGACCCACCACACACTAACGCACAAACACAATTCTGGATATCTACATCTGTTTATCTAGCACCGATCCCTATACAACCAACACACACACAAGCTGCCAGGATTTAATTACTCGCTAAATCATCCGGAGTTATAAGATTGCTTCAATGCTAAAATTTTAAAAGAATGATGAAAGAGATCATGAGGTTTATCTTCTCCACTAACATATAATTTTAAAATTTGAGTTCAACAACAACAAAATTGCAAATACACATTGCATTTTGTATTTACAATACTAGTGTATAACAATGAATTAACGTTCAACAAAATATTTTATCTATCTATTCACGTTATGGACAAACCATTGTATTGAGAAAAAAAGTGTAAAATTTTATCTCTCGACTTATTAATTAATGGGATGAATAGGTAAATAAATTAATAATAAAAGATAAATCATCGTTAATTGGACTAATGAATAGTTTAACAATAATAACTATTAGAAGATCATCATAGTTGCTATAGAGTATGACTTTGAAATGTGACTCTCTCCATATATTTTTCTCTCAAATTTAGAAATTCTAATTATGAAGTTTGAATTTTTAATCTGAGACTGTTGTGTATTGTGAATATGAAAAATCATTTGTTTCTTCCTATATTATGATTTGAAAGTTTTGTTTCTTCCTATATTATGATTTGAAAGTTTTTTAGTGCAATCTTATTTGATCTTATATTATGGTTGTTTTTTCATTTGTACGCATAAAAATGTTATGTTTTTGCTTCAAGTTGATTATATATATATATATATATATATATATATATATATATATATATATATATATATATATATATGATTCCTTTTATGTTGAAATTGTTAGCTTTTCTTCTTCTTTTTCTATAACAAGAGAAAGATAAATATGTGAATTGTTTCACCTACAACAAGAAAGGGAAAGTGTTATATATGATTAATAACACGTGCAACTATTATATTTATTTTAAATTAGATGTATGATAAATTTGCGACGCACCAAAGTTGTTGCATTTTAATGTATTTTTAATTCTAAATTAATGATGATTTATGTCAATTACTCATAACGGTATGTTTATTGGTTTATGAGTGGATTAAAATTCATTATCATGAGATATTATGTGTTTGGAAGCTAAGTGTGAGTCTAAGTTCTACATTGTGGAAAAAATAAGAAATTTGAACACCATATAAAATGAAGACCATAAACTTATTGCCTTAAAGTTTTGGATTAATTAGGGATGTCAATCCCTTATACGTGAGTTAGACTCATATCTCATTAGTATTGTATCTCTCCAGTGATCTTCTTTCAAAAGACCCAATATTATGTTTCAAAGGTTGATTATTTGTATTTGTATTTATAATTAATGAATATAATTGTAGACAATTTTAGCTGCATAATTAGTTTTATTTATATATCCAAAAGTATTATGTGATTCTAATTGGTATATGTTTTAATTGTCATTAACATTATACTCATATTAGCATCATCATGTTTGTATGTAGTACATTGATGTATCTCAAAGGAGGACGTCAATATACTCTAATTGTGATTTGAATATTATGTGTATAGCATATGTTTGTGACTAAATATTTTGAAATTTCATTATGTAGTATTTGCTCCTAGAACTATGGTGGTTAATTTCAAAATGTAATAATTTGAAAACTTTTGTGAATAATTTTTCATTTCATATATTTTTCTAAACCTAGAGAACCTTAATAAAATGATGTTGCAAAAAGAAATAATAGATCCTGAGAGGACTTTGCAAGAACTATGTTAAATGAAACTTTCCTAACTAAATATTTTTAGACTGATGTTATAAGCATAACTTCTTATGTTCTTAACATAGTTTTGATAAGACCTACAATGAAATTAACACTATATGAGCTTTTTAAAGGAAGTAAACCAAATATTTATCATTTTTGGATGCAAATGTTTTATTTTAAACAATAGAAAGAGTAATATTAGCAAGCTTGATAACATCTTCTTAGACTACTCATTGCCTACCAAGGCATGTACGGTGTTTCATGAAAGAACCTTGATTGTTAGAGACTCAATATATGTTATTTTCTATGAATGGTTGGACCATAAGGATAAGCCTTAATAGTCAATAAAAAAATTTGTAGAAATACTTGATGTAGGTGCAAATTTGACAAAGGAGCCTTCACATATTCAAATGGAAAAGCCTTCACAAAGTTTGTTAAATATGCTTTAAATGATGAATATTGGTATATGAAAATGCCAAAATAACTAAATCAATACAATACTTTGGGAATTAATACCTCAAAAATGAATCACAAGTTATTGGATCAAAATGAATGATACATGAATCATTGTAAACAATAACAATGATATTTTGATTTGGTGTGCCACCAGATCTTGACCAAAAGAATTGGAGGGGCCAAAGTAATATAATTTTGAGATTATTAGATTCGATCATTAGTATAATGCTTTAAAAAATGGCTTCTCTAACTTAACAATTTGTCCTATAGTATAATATTTAAAAATATGTGAAAAAGTAAGGTCTAATTTGTTTTCATCAATACTTTCTTTTTTATTACTTTTAAAAAATGAATTTATTCTTTTATTCTTTATCAATATACCTTCTTTGTAAATATTATTAAAAAATAATTTATTATAATCCAATAAAAAATTGAGACACATAACTATAAAAAAATATTATAGTCAAGTCACAACTAAGAATTGGTTATGAAAAGACACATAATACATTATTTATTTTTCTTCTATATTCATAAAAAAATGAATATACAAAAAACTCATGAGATAAAAAGTAATGTCTTCATTATCGAGACAAGAGACAAGAAAGGAATATGATAAATGAGAAATGAGAGCAAAAATAATGAATTTGTGTCTTCAAAAACAAGAAAAGATATGAGAGTGAGAAATGATTATAATTTGTGAAAAACTAAAAAAAACAATGAGAAGGAAAATAAAAACTATCTTAATAAATATTTGGTTTAATTACTCTTTTGATTCATCTTTTCGTTTAAAAATGTTAAGTTGGTCCCCTTCATTTATTTGCTCAATTTGGTCCCGATTTTTGAGAAACGGATGCAATTTGCTTTTTTACAATAAATTTTGTTAAATTTCTTGAAAAACTCTTAGTATGGATAATTTGCTTTGTTGGTGTAATTAACATAATCCTAGTGTCAACTTTTGGACAAAAACAGAGACTAAAAGATAAATGAAACCTAAATATTTTTATTCTTTATTATATTTAATTTTATGTTTTATTATCTATTATTAAATGTTATGCTTTATAAAATAAATAAAAAGATACACAATTCAATTTTCATCAATTCCTAAAATATACTACCTACAATTTAAAATTTTCAAATATATTTATAATATATATATATATATATATATATATATATATATATATATATATATATAAATAAAAAAATTTCAAAATTTTGGGGGACCATGGCCCCTCCTTGCCCCTAAGAAGATCCACCCCTGTGTGCCACGCACTTCGCCGTTGCAACCCCATCGGACATCCACAACCAGATTTGTGACCACTAATAACACTAAAATTTAACTACTAACACTGAAATTATCTAAACCCTAAAACAAAGAAGATGAGGAAAACCAACCTCAATGTAAAAAGTAATTAGGGAAAAGGAGGTTTCTCACTAAACCACTCACCACATAGGAAGAAAACGCAAGCTTCAAGCACCGATGGAGGCCTTACGAACATCGAAAATGACATTGGTGTCGACAACAATGTTTTTTGTTCGCGTATTATGAAAGATCTATTTGTGTATCATGTTTCTTTTCTCTGCCTTTCCAACTACGAGAATAGTAGTCAATGTACGAACCACTCCTCTTGGCCTCTCTTTTCTTTTGTAATTCAGTTTCAACTTTGATGGCCAAATGTAAAACTTTGTCAAGAGAGGAGTACTCATAAACCTCTACTAAATCTTGTATGTCCCTCCTTAACCCATTCACAAATATAGCTACCTTTTCCTCTTCACTTTCAAATTTGAGACCTACTTTGAGAAGTAAAGACTCCATCATTTTAGCATAGTCATTCACACACATAGACCCTTAAGAAGCCTTTGGAGCTTCAAAAGAGTCTCCTTCCTATAGTAGGAAGGAATAAACCTAGCGCACATCAAATTTTTAATGTCCCTCCAAGAAGTCACGAGTGGCTCTTGGTTAATATTGTCCATACACAATTGATGCCACCAAGTCATCGAATAGTCCTCAAATTCTAACACTATAAGATCTACTTGTTCTTGGTCACTAATTAAGTGGATGTTGAATATTTGATCTACTTTTTGCTCTCAGTTAATGTAGATGTTTGGATCATTCTCTCCCTTGAACTTTGAGATTTTGATGGGAGGTGGTTGTCTTTGTGGTAATGGAGTGTGCCTCCTTCCTCTATCGAAGTTGCACCTTCTTCTCCTTTCTTCACAACCAAAGGAGCCCTCAGATGATGATGATCTCTTTCTTCTCCTCTCATATTCTCTAAGTTGAAGTTTTTGGATAGCTCTTGAAGCATGATCTCACTTTGCCTCCTATCCATCCTTAGTTGATGAAAGGTTTCCCTTCTACTAATCTCCATTTCTCAGAGGATGTGGGCAGGGCTTTGTTGTTCATTTGGCTGCAATATTGGACTAACAATTAGGGGAAAGTAGGCCAAAGGTGACTCTTTTTCCTCCTCTTCCACTACTAGATCAAGTTCATCATTTCTTACACACAACTCAACAAACCGAGATAAACTTAGGGGGTTAGAGTGAAAAACAACAACAAACCGAAACCAATAATCACCCAAAATGTAATCCCAAGTGTTTGGCTCACACCCTAAAGCAAGTAAGGCAAGGCTAGCACTCAAAATTTACCTAAACTTCAAAAAATTGTAAAAAATAGCATAAGAGTTCAAATCCAACAATCCATGTCTATTTTGAAGCCTTGGAAGTGTAGAATCCAATACAACTAAAATAAGCCAAAAATAACATATACAAAAAAAAATTATGACCAAAATAATAAGAAAAGGTCAAATGAGTTGAGAATACGAAACTAAAGAGATTTTTATTAATGAGCTCATTTTATTACTAGAAAATAAAGTCAAAATATGAAAATAAGACAAATTAAAAGTTAGATCAATGTATAATAAAACTAGACAAAAACCAATAATTAACTTATTTACTACTATTAATTTAATATATGTTTCCTTAAAAATTTCATGATGACTTCATTGTCTATCCCATGGCATCAAACTCCAAGATTGATTGGAATAATTATTTGAACTAACAATCTTTTTTTTACAAGCTCTTATACTTTACCAAAGAAAGTTTCTTGAGGAAGAAACTTGAAGAATTTTCTCTTTCAATGACCTTTAAAGAACAAGTGAGTTCATAAAAGAAATTCAAATATCATTCAATTTCAAAATACATTTTACAAGAAACAAGGAATGTTATTTGTACGAGGAAATAACTTCTCTTGCACTCTAGCCTAAAACATGTGGCTAAGATCCAATTTGGGTGGCAACCTTATAGCTTCCATCACAATTGAAAATTTCATGGCTTGAACACTAGTGCAGAATGGGGTTTTTAACTCGCCTTATAGGCCTCGGTTACAGCGGGACCGAAACCTATAAGGAGGCGGTGGCATTTTTGAAATTTTTCTCAGCATTTTGCCTCGGGTCCCAAATCAACCGAAGCATATAACCAGTTTTATGCTTCGGTTCTCAACCAACCGAAGCCTATAACCCATCTGTGGCCCCTAGATTTACAAAACTGCCACTGACAGCACACACTTTGGCCTCGGGTGTCAAAGGACCGAGGCCTATAACGGAAGATTTGGCCTCGGGTGGCGAAGAACCGAGGCCTATCGTTCTTTCTGCCTCGGGTGTTTACAGAACCGAGGCCATATCCTTTATTTATGTTCCCAAATCGCGCGAACCCTCATTGTTCATCATCTTCTCTCTCGCGAAGCGATCCCCCACCGTGCCCTCCGTCAGGCGACCTCTCCATCGCCCTCTCTATCGCCGATTGCGCCTCCGTCCACGAAGTTTGGGTCGCCGGTCTTGCTCCGCCACCGAACAGCAGGCGAAAAGGAGGCAGCCACCGTCGCGCCACCGTTGAAAAGGAAGCAGCCACCGTCGCGCCACCGTCCAGCCCTCGTTGCGGCCTCCGTCGCGCCACCGTCGCTCCTCCGTTGCGGCCTCCTGCGCGCCATCGCTGCCTCTGGTTGTGCGTACGTCGCGCCCTCCTTCGTGCATTCGTCGCCCCACTTTTCCACGGTTCCCCACAGCCACCACTTGGCGACAAACGTTGCACTGCTGCTCCGTGTGACTGCTCCGGCGAGTATCTTGCGCCTCGTTCGCCATTTCCAACCACCGTTGCACCGCCAATTCTGTCCGGG
>Ga0214544_1001773_pt1 | contig 45288 bp, 22 predicted proteins | sample CNSS3metaG_FD_160074 | JGI IMG/M metagenome (GOLD analysis project Ga0214544, IMG submission 160074) | Root nodule microbial communities from cowpea collected in UCLA plant growth center, Los Angeles, California, USA - CNSS3 | ecosystem: Host-associated > Plants > Roots > Nodule | place: USA...
GGGTACAATCTGTTTTTATTTTTGTGTTAATAATAAATTGGTTTTAATTTTTGGTTTATTGATTTACAGAGTGGTGGTTCCAATAATGTGGGTTGCAACTTTTTCAAATGGTGGTGTTGATGAAAATGATGTCATCATCATGACACAAATGAGACAGATTAATGATTTGGAGAAGTCATTGAAGGTTGATGAGAAGAGGCTGCAATTAGTAATGGTTCACTTGTGTTGTTATTGTATTATTCGTACTGTTATTGTGTAATCTTTTAAAGTCCAATCTGTTTTGTACTATTGTTAAATGAAGAAATGAATTAGTTTGACTATGTTGATATTAGTCCCAACATGTTTAAAATGACATCTTAATCTGAGCATTGAAGTAACTGATATTGATATAAGCTTGGGAAAAATTAAATTGATCTAAGTCTGGAAGAAGTTAAATTCATAACATTAATTCATCTTCATCAAAATGCACTACATCAATGTTTGGCAAGAGTGAAATTGAACGAAGTTTAAGGAAAGTCAAAATGCAGTACATTAATAATGAATTCTACATCAGAAATTCCAAAAAACAACTAAGACGTTTATAGCTGCTATCATGGTCTCCTCCTAATCTGTAATTTCATCCTAAACTGTTGAGATGATTACTGGAAAATTGAAATGAAGAACGCAATTGCAATCAAATAATGAAATGGTAAGTATTAGTTGTTTCCTCTGCAAATCCGAACTCAAGAAAGACGAAGATGAAGAAATTTTCCTAATTGCAAAATTTTTCCTAAATTAAAAAATTAAAGTTAATTAGCCAGATGTACAGTACACGTAACACACCTTAATACAAATTGTGTCACCTGTACAATGTTAAACGACGTTACAGATAAGGACCAAATAAAACACGAATTGCGAAAATGAGGACCATTTTAAACATTCGGTAAAAATGATGATCATTTTAAACATTCTGTCAAAATGAGGATCATCCACAATAAACATTACGAAAATGAGGACCAAAAAGGTACTTAAGCCTTAAAATTATATTTCACGAAAGTTAATAGAAAATAATTTGTACGTCTACATAAACTGATTTACTTTGTTAAGAGTTATTTATGGATAAATTTTACATAGACACGATTAACTTTTTTGGTATAGAGTGTCTAAGATTGAAGTTAGTAGAAGATATATACGTTAAGAAACAGTAAGTACAAAATATTAATTATTTTTAGACAAATAAGTAAGAAATAGGTACTCGAGATGAAAGCCTTTTAAATGACTCTTCTCACTTTTAAAAAAGTGTGGCACACAAATTCTAAATGACAATAAAATGAAATTAACTTTCTTAATTTTTCCACCTGATTTCATGCTATCGCAGTCAACAATCTTGGTGTTGGAAAGAAAGAATAGTTAGAGTGTATCTAACATCCCACTAATATCTTCCTAACAATTATATTACCACTAATTATTACGAGACAATATAATCAAATAAGTTTTCATTTTTCACATGAAATTATATATATATATATATATATATATATATATATATATATATATATATATATATATATATATATATATATATATTACTTAGTATCAAAATTTAACTGTAAAATCCTAAGATTATGTGTAATTTTATTTAATATATTTTCAATTGATCTCGTGTATGATCATGACAAAATAAAATTGTATGTATAAATATTTTTTATGAATTACCTATTACAATACCTCTTTACTTTCTTGGATGAATACATTCAATTTAAGTAAAAATAAACCTATTTAACAGTTAATTTAATTAAAAAATCACCTAATTAAAATGAAAAAAAATTTTTTTATATATATTTTTTTTATATTATATATTATATTTTTTTATAAAATATATATACACACACACATATATATATATATATATATATATATATATATATATATATATATATATATATATATGGTGTGTGTGTTCTTTTATGTTTTTGATTATTTAATTAGTTATAAAATATTATATTTATTTTTTTAATTTACTTATATTTTTGTTATGTAGTGAAATAGTTGAGTCATTTTTTTATATTCTTTTATTTAAATTTATACTCTTTAATATATCACGTCACGTCTACTTATTTATGTAAATGTATTTTAGTTATTTTTTTATATTGTATTTCTCGAAACATTAGCCTTTAATAATTTGAAAATATGTATTAAATAATAATATTAAAAAGAAAGTAAAAGTGAATAAATTTTTAATTTAACAATCTTGGAATAAAGGGAAATTTTTATATACTCTATTATTATTTTTATACATTTTCAACGATGTTTTTTATATTAGATAAGTCTCTATGTACTCTGTTATTAATTGTTATTAATTTTTATACATTTTTAATATATATTTTTTTCTTATGCATAAAACTTATTGTTGGGCATGTTTACGTCACGTGTTTATACTTCTATTATATATTTCAAAAAATTGTAAAGATATAAAATATTGAGGTTATATCATGATTAATGTTCTTTGTATTAACTTGTCAAAATTTCGAATAACTGAATTTTATTGAATCAATGGTCATTTATAAACTAAGTGGAAAAAATCAATTTTCAAATAAATGAATTTTTTTAAATGTATAAATGATTGTCGAACAACAAAGTAAAAAGGCCCAACATGTTACATTTTAACTATCAAGAAATGACCACCTATGGTCTCACTAATTTGAACTTAAAAGATTATAATTCAAATATCCTAACATACTTTTAGTTTTTTTTAAAAAGTACAATATTTTGTACTAAGAAAAATAATTATCATTTTGTCATATTTTTACCCATATCACAACATATTTAAAGTTTCACACTAACAATTAGACAAATTTATCATTTTGATTACTAGAAGACAATATTAATTATTAATGTATATCAAGAAATCAATTAAATTCACAATCTTCAAATTATTATCACAAATTTCTAAAAAAAATCATTATCACATATCACGAACAAATTTGCTAACAAAAAATAACAACTAATAATTATCGATAACAAAAAATTAAAACACTATGAATATAATTTAACAAGATATATTCTCTACAAAAAATCAAAAAATTGTCATTAAATTACGTCTACGAATAATTTATCCTCTAAGATGTTAACAAATTGCAATTTCCTCCATAAAAACAACACTATAAAAAATAGCGAAAACTAAACTCACTTAAAATGAAATTTGATTGGACAAGAGTGTTTTACTCTTTATTAGATATCTAAGAGATTCATCTCTATAAAGGAATAAGCAACTATTTAAAAAATCTAAAAGAAAAGTATTTTTTTTTAAATAATATTTTTTATAAAAAAAAATTAAATAATTATTTTTTAACTTAAATGGTTAAATATGGCTAATTCATATTATTTAAATTACGTTTAATCTTAAATAAATTAATTCGATCGTTAGGGTCATATTATTTAAACTACGTTTAATCTTAAATAAATTAATTCGGTTGTTAGGGGGGAAACATAAAAAAACTTGTCATACTCAAATTAAAGTATTATGAAATATATTTTTTGTGTGTTTTAAATATTAAAATCTTAATGTGTCATTTGTAATTTCTAGTATTATTGAACTATGATATTGTATTTCTCTGATATTATTTTATGCGTAATTGAATTGTTATTTTTATTTCAACCAAATGAATTTGAAGTAAAAGTATTGTTTTATCATTCCCATAGAATTCAGTCCATGTTTATATGAAACAGATTATTTTTGAACAATAACTTTAATGAGTAAAATTTCATTTTAGTTATAAAATGTAATGAAAAAGGAACAATGATAGCGAGATGTCGGAAACACTTTAAATAGTTAGATGAGCAAAGGTATATTTTATTGATATGGGTTTCATCAGTAGTTGGAGCATTTTGAATAAATATTATTGATGAATTTAATAATAATGGGTGCGATTTAAAAAATATGGGAGAAGTGAAGTTAGTTAGTTAGATTAGAAGATAGATAAAATGTTTTTTTGAGAGAAGGAACAAATGCACGTTGATTTTGATTTAATAAGATAGTTTTTTTGGTGATTTAAATTTTGGTAAACTTTGGATTAGAACCAAACGCGACGCCCCACACGCCCATCTCATCTTCAAAACCATTGGCTTTAATGCTTTTCCCTTTCATCAACCGCGCCCACAGTCATAAGACCAAAACCGGAAACCAGTATCCGGTTTTCAAAAAAACCGCTTTCCATCCCATTCCAGAAAACCAGGAGCTTTTTCCCTGTTTTTCTTTTTTAATTTTCATTCAAAAACCGCTCTTTGAAGAGAGAGAGAGAGAGAGTGTTGGTGGATGGATCCTCACTCCACAATATGTGGCGATTCGACCGCACTCTGTCACCTGATCGTGATCGCCACGCGCCTCGCTCTTCTATCCTCAATTTTTGTACCCATTTGCATGCTTTTTCTTCATTCCCTCTTTCTCTTTCACCTTTTTCCTCTTTCTCACATCGCGGTGGCAGATTCCGTAATATTACACCCTTTAAAGGGTGGTTTCGGAGGAAGCAAATTTAGGACAACCGTGCAGTGCAAGTTGTGGCAGACACCTCCGAGTCTGTGGCATTTAAGGGTTATCCCACGTCATCTATGTCCCAATAACAAAGGGATGAGTGTCCTTATGATTGGGAGTTGAATGCACGCGTTCTCCCTGAGAGTGTGCTAAAACTAGCTGTTTACTTCCTCGAACTCCAACCTCTTTGAACGTGGAAACCATGGTTTGCCTTTGTGTGTGTTGGTGTTGTAATAATTGTTAAATAAACTACTACTAATACTATAAAACAATTCTTCAGAAACAACTGCGTTCTCCACAACCCAGTACCTGAAAAATCTTTCTCTCTCTCTCTCTCTTTCCCTCTTTCTCTCTCCTTAACCCCCAACAAATATATATCCTCCTTTTGCTCAGTTCTATGATCACAATCTCCTCTTTCTCTCCCACAAAAAAAAGTCTCTTCAATTTTTCTTCTTTCTTCTCCAGTCTCCAAGATTCTCAATTGGGTGTTCGAAAATGCGGATGAGCTGCAATGGGTGTCGAGTCCTGAGAAAAGGTTGCAGTGAGAATTGCAGCATCAGACCCTGTTTACAGTGGATCAAAAGCCCAGAATCCCAAGCCAATGCTACTGTGTTTCTCGCAAAGTTCTACGGTCGTGCTGGGCTCATGAATCTCGTTAACGCAGGCCCAGAACATCTTCGTCCAGGTTTGTGTCATTTTCCCAGAATCTGAGTAGTGGGATCAGTGTCGGATAAATAAAAGCTTGTAAATTCCGGCACCGATCATCTTGTGAATTGATTTTGTTTGTATGCATGGAATTTAAATTTACTGAGCTGATGTGTTTTGTTTGATTTTTGCAGCGATCTTTCGTTCGTTGTTGTACGAGGCATGCGGTCGGATAGTGAACCCGATTTACGGTTCAGTTGGTCTGTTGTGGTCGGGGAGCTGGCAGCTGTGTCAAGCCGCCGTGGAAAACGTCTTGAAAGGCGCGCCGATCACACCGATCACGTCTGAAGCGGCGGCTAGCGGGCGGGGCCCACCCCTCAAGGCATACGACATACGCCACGTGTCGAGAGATGAGAACTCCGCCGCGTCGAACGAAACTCAGCAGCAGCGAGTCAAGACTCGGTCTCGGGTCCGGCGTCCGGTTGTCAACGCCAAGCCCATATCCACCACCAACGAAAACAACGGTAGCAAGGGAACCGAATTGGGTTCTTCTGAACCGGGTTTGATGACATGCGAGTGGACCGAAGAGGCGTTGAATCGGTCTGGAAGTCACGAATCGTCGCTGAGCCACCAGTCTGAGGCGGCGAATGCGGTGGAGAGCGAGAGCATGGTGTCGGTGGAGACGGCGGAGACTTCGATCCTCTTCCGAGATGAACCGGATTCAAACCCCAAGATCGTGCAACGAACCGATGATGTTGGTTTGGAGCTTACGCTTGGGTTCGAACCGGTTTCACGTGCGCAGCACGTGGTTCCAGTGAAGAAGAGAAGGATCGAGTTGAAGGATTTTAGCGGCTCGGCCGAGAGTGGGTCGTGCAAGATGGAGCTGGGGCTTGAATGCTCGGCTTGAGCGACTCGTCTCTCGGCTCAGTTTTGATTCCATCGGCTTTATGTATGTCTTTGATACAAGAGATCAGAACCCTTTTGTTGTTTTTTTTTCTTCTTTTAATAATCTTTTTTTTTTTTTTTTTTTTTTGTTTTTTTTATCCCTTGTTTTTTGTTTTCTTTTAATATTTTTTTTTTTTTTTTTGTAATTGGGTTATTTTTAACCCTTTTTTTTCGGTTGTGAATGCGATGCAGTACAAACTCAAACATGAATGACAACTGTTAAGTAGATTATGAAAAAGGTGCATTTACAGAAAGAAGTTTAAAATACCTTATATTTCAGAACTGAAAAGACAGTAATTCTGTCATAATTAGATTCAATTATTCTATTCTTCAAGAATTTACAATGTTCAATGCTTTTTCAACATATTTTAAACATTAAAAAAGAAAAATATCGTAGCAGTAGAGAAACCTGAAAATGAGAGAGAATGGAATTAAGTAATAATACGTAACAAACATTAATTTTTGTTTTAATTTACAGCATCTTCAGAGTTCAAAGCCCAAATTCGGAAAATAAAAATCAGGGTGATGGGTAATAAAGCCATGACTTGTTTGATTATTGGGCTTAAATATGCACGAGTTATTGACATGGGTACAACCGCACACAGTCATAGAAAGCCTTAATAAGTCTCTGAGTTATTTATTAAATTTTATCATATAAATCAAATTCCCATTTTTTTATTTTTTCTGTTTCCACTATCATAAATCATTAATGTCTTTATGAATTAATCAGTGTCAAAACTATGAGGTACGGTTTCTTTTTTTCTTCTTATGATTTCATAGTTTTTACGATGGTACGAAGTAAGGATGAGCCCAAAGAATCAATCCGGTCAGTCTCTGTCGGGTAGGTAATGGGCCCATGTAGTCCCATGCTCAATTAATTGAAGGAGATGAAAGGGGCCTTTCTTAGTGTACCCTCGCAATTTCAACCTCCATTTCATAACTTTCAAATTTCCAAATTTATCCTATCATTCAGGGCTTTCAGTTTCAGTTCTGAATTACATAATATTTTTATATCTTAGAGCGTATGATTTGAAATTTAATTTTATATTATATATTGTATTTTAAATTGTATATTTGGGATATATATTTTGTATTCTAAATTTTACAATCTAAAATCTAAAACAGGTACAATATAAAATCTAAAATACGTAAGGAATGGAACTATATTCACGAACTTGCAGAAGGACGCACGACTAGTATAGGAAGAAGAAAAAAACAAAAAAAAAAGTAAAAAAAATAAGGATAAATTAGTCATTTCAACACTCAAGGGAGTGCAGTTTCAAATTATGGGGGTGCAGTAGCGCCATTCAACTCTTTTGGGCTTTTACAATGAACCATATTAAGGTGGTTATAACTTTTTTTGGTACAGTACCGCTATTCCCATGCCTCCCAATAGTTTATTAAATTTAACTAATAATAACTATTAAAATTTTACTTTAATAATGTAATATTATATTAGATCACCATAAATCATTTATTTATGGTTTATATTAGATCATCATAAATCACCGTGAGACCAAGATAAACTATAACTAAATGTGATTTATAGTGATCTAATCTAATATTATATTATTAAAGTAAAATATGAGAAATCACATCAAATTTGTATAAAATTTATATATTTCTTGAAAGATAGATAAGCTAAAAAATGTAAATAAATATATGAAAATAAAATATGAAACTATTTAATATTTTTCTATGTAAATAAAAGCTAAATGAGCTAATTTTTTTCTCCTTTTCTTTTTATTATTCATGGGAACTAAATTATTTCTTTTAAGGTACGTAAATGTAGGATTGGATTTGGACCAACAATCCATGACTCTGGGTTGAGTTATTTTTGTCATCTATTTTTTATAATATAACTCAACTTACCTTTAACCAAAATTGAATTTGATTAACTGAGTTACTTTTGTTTTTGTTAAAATTTGTAATTTAAAAATATTTTTAAAGACCTTTTAGAATACATTCTTTTAAAATAAACTATATTACAAGAATAGACAAATTTAATATTTTAAAAGTATACACTTAGTTAATATAAAAATGAAGTTGAATTATTTAATAATTTTGATCGGACTAAATTATGTAATGAAGATTTTTCATATACTGAACTTATATTAGATTATGGGTTGGATCAAATTTGACATAATAATAAAAAAAATTCAATCCAATCTATTTGGATTGAATTAAGTTATATTAGTTGGTGAGATTATCCAAATGAATAAAAACCTAAAATCCTTTGGGTAATAATAGCAAGTCTGAAATGAAAAAAAAAAAAGAATTAAAGTTATTTTTAGAATTAAAAGTCATTTATTAATGTTTTGACTGTAATTTAAGGTTGTTATACATTTGGAGAGATGATATTTGATTATAGTTTGAGAAAAAAGTGAATTTGAAAATCACATTGAATAAAGATGATGTGAAAACAAATTGAGGTGACGATAAGACTTGTCTGCTATAGTTCACGACATTTTGTGTAAACTTTAAACGGAAAAGTATAAAAATTGGCATCAACGGTTGTTAAAAAAAACGAAAGTTTGGAAAAAGAAATACTGAAAATGAGTTAGTTGGTGCAAAACAAAAGTTCTTATCCTTAGGAATATGTTATGGAGAATGGTGTGAGTTGATTGACAACACAGTTGTTGGAGGAAGAGAGAGTGAGAAGTACGATCTTTGGTACTGTGTTCAAACAAATTCAATTCTTTATCATCTTTGGTACCTCTTCAAACAGATGATATCATATCGGAATGTTTACTGTACATTTTAAATTTACTCATATTCATATATTATGATACTCACGAATATTTTAAAAAATATTTTATAAATTTTTAAAATTAAATTTAAATAAAATTATACAAAGATTTAAATTAAATTAAATATAACTTTTTTAATTTTCATTAAATTAAATTTAATAAAATAAAAATTATTTTTTAATTTTAATTTTATTTAAATTTAACTTAATAAAATAATAAAATATAATTAAGTTAAGTTTTACTTGTAAGCTGATTAAAGAAATTGATTTCTACGGGTACAGATATATATTTTCACCTGTTTATACGTATTAAAATATTTGTAGATAGTAAATATTTACTGATATTAATTATCTGTTGTAAATTTTATCTGAGAATACAAATAATTTTGTCATCCTTAATTATTATTATTAAGTTAAGAAATAAATTGTAAAGATAAAGATATTTTTATTCTTTAAATTTTGATACGAAATTGATTATTTTTTTCAAATTTTGATTTAGTTTGTTTCCAAACTTTAAAAATAAGTAGATAGAGTCCTCCTGGTCCAAATAATTTATACTTTTTTAACATCTCAAACCAAGTTTCGAATTATTGTTTTAAGTGTTTACATGGTTTAACATGTTTAAATTCGAATGTAGGCACATAACACTGTTTAACACATAAAATTTGTTTAATACAGTTAAATTAAAAGGATTATATCTATTTATTTTTAAAATTTGGGATCAAAATGTAATAAATTTTGTGACAAAAACAAATTCTAAATTTTGTATTCAAATTTAGACTCTACAAGCATATTTAACTGTAAATTTTAAATCTAAATTTTAAATTTAACTTAACTCTACAAAATTTTATTTAATTCTAGTCGATGTTAAACTTTTACTAACTCTACAAAATTATCTTGCGAGATAAGATTTATATATAATTCTAGTAATTTATTTATTTTATTCGATTAGAAACTTCCGAGAGAGAGAAATACGATCTTTGAAAATTCAATTGGCTCCATCTTGCAGAAGGTGAAGAATCTGTGTGAAGTCTTGCTCTCATCTTGAACAGTGAAGTGCTGATCCACTTTGGCCACTTTAAGGGAAAATGGTGGCAATAACTGTTGACAAGTGTGATCACAAATTTTCTTGTTTGTCTTATCAGATATCACATATAACGTAATACAAATTTTCTGCGATTTATCCAAAGAAGGATATGTATTTATATGTATTGAGGTGGGGTGGTCACAAAGTAAGTGCCTTGTCAATTCACTCATAATATTATCAAATGCTACTCATCCCATCGCCATTTTTTCTCATCTGTCATTTCTCCAATCTCAGTGCTCCAACTATAAATGTCTACACAACTTGCCTCCTTTGCTTCATTAACATAAACATCACAAGCTTCAGAGGTTTTTTGTTGGATTGGACATCGATGATTTCTGATTGCTTTATAACTGTATTGTTCCGGTACATCCAATAATTTTACATCGTTTAAAAGTAGAACTCAAAAAATAGTTTGAATACGTCTTCTTCCTTTTATCTTTAAAGATATCTTAAGAACAAACTGTAACGAAATTCAGATTTCAATACGGACAATATCTCAAATACGATAATTATGACATGTTATCTTATTGGTAATTTTTATTTTTCAGTTAGTAATGTAAACGTAGAAGCTATTTACTGAAAACGTGTTGGATTTAATTTTCCAGAAAGTGTAGAATGATTGAGAGAGTGTAAGATTCGAATTTGGTTTTAGAAAGTGCAAAGTAATAAGCACGAAAGAATGGTGTTATAGTGTTATTTCCATTACCATACTTGTACCCTCCAACAGTATCAGGATCAACCATGACCATAACCCAGGTTAATTCAAAAACAAATCGCTTAAAATCCGATATCATAAGCGTAAGTGATGCGTTATTATTCAATGCACAGTTTTGTTATTTTTCTTTTCCAACCATGGAAAGAAAAAAAAAAATAGATATGCAAGTTGCAGAGTATTGTAAATCTTAAAATATCTTGCCCCGTCTCTTTGCATTCTTAATAGTACTTGTTTATCACTCTAAAAATAAAACTCATCATCATGAATTATACATTGAGGAGAACATGAAAAAGAAAAAGAAAATATAATAGAGTTATGTTTTACTATTTAAGTCGATAAAAGTAGACATTATTTGAATTAATTTTTTTTTATTATGTGGTGAAAAAAAAGCTGATTATTATCTTTTGCAGTGTAAATTTTCTTTTTTTAATTATTGATTAATTATTAATGTTCATTAACTTCAGAGAATTTCTTTCACCTTTCTGAGATGAGATGAAATAATGTAAATAATCAAACGAAAATTTTAACTTGACTCCATTTCATTTTAATCTATTATATGTTTTATTTGTTTTGATAAATGTGAATGCATCCTCATGATTCAAATAGCAACAAAACCTATGAGTTTTTTTGTTTATGAAGACACAGTAGCTAAAGTTTGACAGAGACAATGAGGGTTTGTGAGAGCAAATGTTACAGTATAAACAAATCAGTCAACTCTACAGATTCTGTACCCATTAATGCCTACCAAACACACACTACTTACTGCTTAACAGATTCAAGGCATTCCATATGCATCTCCATTCCCAACCCTAACACCAGGCAAAAGGGGAAGCAAATCACACAACTTATGAAAATATAATAAATAATGTCATAAAAATTTAGTCTCTGATATTTTGAGAGGAAGAATTAGAAAGAGAGGGAGAGAAAGAGATGGAAAGGATTAGACGATGAAGTTGATGTTGTTCTTCTTAAGAAATTAGCAGATGATTTTAGAGTAGATTAGAAAGTGAAATTTGTGAAAGTTTGTGATTGAATTGAGTGATGTGACATATTAAAAAAAATTAATAGATAAAAAAATGAGATTACCAAAATATCCCTAATATTAAAAGTAATATAAAATGCTATATAAATCATTTAGAATAATTTATTTAATTTCTATTAAAAATATAGGTAACATTTTTTAATAAATTTTTTTCTTTTTTTCAAATTTTATAGAATTATATATTGTTTATATATTTTTAACTTTAAGATTTTTAGATGTTTGTTAATAATAAAATTTTATTTATTTTTATTAATAAATTAAAACTAAAATTAAAAGATAAATTTATGTGAAGAAATAAGAAAGAAGACAACACTGTGTGAACACGTGTCAAAAAATTACGAGAATAAGAGGTAAAAAATAAATATGACGAGGATAAAATGGTAATTTTGTATCCATCACCTTCTAATCTCTTCCATAGTAGAGGGATGAAATTTTTTAGCCATCCCTCTAATCCTTCCCCGTCATTCCCTTGCATCACCCCAAAAAGAACAAGGTAATCACTCTCCATGCCTTCCTCTCCAATCCTCTTGAACAGTACATCCCTCAAAAGAACAGGGCCTTAATGTGATCTCTTATAACGTTAATATGATTTAAAAGTGTTATCTGTCAAAATTTAAATTATATTTTATTTTAAATTTTCTATGATTTTGACATATAATATTTTTTAAACAAAATATGATTCAGATATTAATATACTGTAAATCTAAATTTTAAGACATGATACTTTCAAACGATATTAATGTCCATTTAAAATAAGAGTTCATATTAATTTTTTTTGGTTAAATATGTTTTTGATCCTTTAAGTTTCAGTGAATTTTTGAATTAGTCTCTCTTCAAAATTTTATACCAATTTAGTCATTCATTTTTAAAAATGTGTGGATTTAGTCATTCTTATCAAATTTTGTTAAGTTGATTTGACATTTTAAACGTATTTTATGATAATATTTGAGTTAACATTAAAGCGAAAATGTGTCAAACGGTGTAAACAATCCAAATACTATCATGAAATACGCTTGAAACGTCAGATAAACTTAACAATATTTGGTTAAAAGAGCTAAATTCACGTATTTCTAGATATGAATGACTAAATTAGTCAAAAATTTTGAAGAGAGACTAATTTTAAATTTCACTTAATTTGAAGGACAAAAACATATTTAATCTCTTTTTTTTTTCACAAAACAAATACTCAATTTAGTATTTTTTTTTTAAGAAATTGGACTAATTGACTGTGATCGAATCAAATTACTAATAAACATTTGAATTTTGTGTCCAATTTCCAACACTGGAGTTGTTACATGTGTCTCCATCACTGACCTCTTTTTTAGGTCAAGCATTATGCATATGTGCCCCATGAAAGGTATGGTGTGGCATAAAAAGTCAACGGATCCGATCAAGATGCACCAATATTCAACATTTGACCCTAAAAAGCGGAAAGCTTGCATGAGGAGAATTGAGAAAGGGCTCTTATAGAGAGATTATATATGCTCCTATCTGTAATCAACAAAACCACATATTCATCGTTCTTTTTACCGACAATGAAGTTTCAGTAACCCTTTTTCCATTGTAGGGTATATGGCACCTCAAAATTCTACCAATTTCCCTTTCATGCTCACATTGCACTCACTCCCACTTCATATGCCAAACTTTTGCTACCAACCCTAACATCAATGGCGAAGATGATATCCGATCATAATAACAATCATATCTGAAAGTGATACTTAATCGTTAAAGATTCAAGTGTGAGTTTAAGTCTAATATTAATAAAATAATTGAGTGTTATATAAAAATAAACATAAATTCACTTTCTTAAGATTTTGAGATTTTGAATCGAAAATAATATAAATTTTAATATTAACATTATGATATGAACGTGGAGATAGAGTCAATGTTGCAATATAAATTTGGTTCGTAAATTTGACAGAGCTTTGGGAGCATCATCAGATTTCGGGATTGAGGAAGCCAAACAAGAACTATGAAGCATGTTCTTAGATTTTTTTGTTTGACTGATTTAGAAAAAAGAAAAAGAAGAAATTAATGGGAGCTTTAACTTCTTGATGATTCCATTTTGAAGATTTCTTGGCTAACCAGTTTTCTATATATACGTATCTCAGAGATGATGGAGATAATGATGAAGATGAAGTCAACCAAATAAAATGTGAAAAGATTTTGTATATGCCAAGAACTTCTAAATTAAAAAAAAAAGTTTTTTTTTATATTTTTTTAAAGTTTTAGTTACATCTGAAATTCCATCCAAACAACATGCAATGATCGGCACTCAAAAGAATAATAAATTTTCAGCACCTCCTTTGTTTTAAAATATTCATATTTTTTATCACTAAATCAATTAAACTATTGATCACAAAAAAACTAAATAAGCCTTAATCTCATTTGTCCGTTTTACTTGAAATTTTGCAATTTATTAATTATTATATTAAAATTCTTTGAACATTCTTAAAAATTATTCAATTACCTAAAACACAACTACGAACATTGTCTATGAAAAACACTTGATACACAAGTTACTACCTCAACCAATGCTCTACCGAAACAAAATGGAGTGCTACAAGTACTTGTCTCTTTTTTTTCTGGTGAAACGACACATACCAATAATTAGACTTGAAGAATTATTATTAAGATGTTTATTTTTCTCTATATATTTGTGATAATAACCTAATTGAAAGAGTAAAAAATATATTACATATACAAGATTCTCGTAAATTTATGGTGTTTGGACAGCGCGACGAAATGTCTTCGTCATAGTGATGGGAAGGTTCTCCACGATATTATTACCAATGGAAAAACTAAGTATTATTTCAAAGTATCTTTTACGTACCACTTCTGAAAAAAAAAATCAGTTTTCAATAATATTCAAATTTTGATATTTAGTTTTTATGAGTATTAGTTTGAATATTTAAAACAATCAAATTAAACGTATGACATAGAGAAGGCTACTATAGCCAAAAATTATTATTTACGGTGATAAACTTCCAATATCATATTTTAAAAAAGAATAATTAAATTTTGATTATGAATGAAATCTCTCATCATCCACACATAACGAAATTATTCATAACATATATAAGAACAATAAAAACTAATACATCAATTGAGATTAAAACTAAACAAAAAGATTAATAAACAAAATAAAATAAACAATATTTATAAGAAAAGTACCATTCTAGAATAACAAATAAATTTTAAAAAAATGGAGTAGCAACCAAAAGATATGGTTTCACATACTTAGTGTGGAGAAGGATTCTGGCTTCAATAATTTCTGAAAGCATAAAGCATGCCTTTGATTGGAAATGCATGCAATACAGTATTTTAATTCTTCTGCAGGATATATTATTTTAATTTCTTTAGCAAGATTTTTGAACGCATAGTACACACACTCACTGTTACAGAATGAGTGGCAACATAATAAATTAACTTAGGTAAAATGTATTCATATGATTAAAAACCACTAAAAAAAATATATATATATATATATATATATATATATATATATATATATATATATATATATATATGATCATTTGATAGTATAAAAAACTGACAATATGGAAGTCTCACATCGACTAGAGATAAAACTAATTCACAATATATAAGTGCGTGTAATTCTCACCTTACAAATCGGTTTTGTGGGATTGAGTTAGGCTTTAAACCCACTACTAACATGGTATTAGAGTCGGATTAGAACTTATCCTAGGGATATGTTGGAAGTCTCATGACTGATGATGACTTTCTTTAAAAATTATTATAATGCAAGAAGATTAATGTTATTTGAGAGCATTATGGGTATGTACTCAATTATATTGAGTGATATATTTATGTATAATTTAAAAGATTGAAGATTTGGAAGCATTCCACTACCGTTCAATTGACCTGAAACTGGGATGTATCTGAAAGTGTGATGTGATGAGCAACATGAAAATTCTTTTGGTAATCGAGAAAAAGCTTACTTTTCATTTCAACATCATTAATGGAGATGCATACTAATAAGGAACAAGGGAAGCCATGATTTTCCAATGAAGTTATGCTTCTGATTCTTCTTCAAAGTCACAAGTTTTAATCATTAACTTCAATTCAATTTCAAAGCTTCTAAAAGTAAATGCGTTAAACTCAGTTCACTTCTTTTTATATATAGTGCATTTTAGGTAACACTTTTTTTTTTTAATTCTTTCCATTCACCACATTCCTTAAATATCATATCAACTCACTAAGTTTGCACAGTAATATTCACTTATAGAAAAATACCCACCACATATAAAATGTTAGGTATGCAAACTCTTAGGGTTAACAATACTCACAACTGATATCTATTTAGTATCTTCATCTTTTTGTTGTTAATTATTAAAAAATAAGTTTAAGATCAATTTATTTTCACAAATATGGTGTGTAAAGTAAATTATTTTTATTCATATACTACATTATTCTTAACAAATGACTAGTAAAGGTTATATTATAGTCAATTGAAAAACACCATTTGTAGTATGGTAACCACCTGCCATTTTCTCGAAAGGATATTTACATTACTTTTATAAAATGTAGAACAAAATATTTATTTTAGATATCAAACAATTTCTTAAAACAATTTCTGAACAAAAAACTTATTTAACCTTTGATTTGTCAAGTATGAGAAAATAAGTTTAACAAACAACAAATTTTATCGGAATAATTTGTAACTCATGATTACTATGATTAATAGTGAACTTTAAGTCTAATTTAACTTTATAAAAATATAACTCTATATATTGTTGAAAGTCTCCCATCGACTAGAGACAAAGTCAATTCACAATATATAAGTGAGTGTAATCCTTTTTTTACAAGTTGATTTTGTGAGGTTGAGTTAAACTTAAAATCCACTTTTAACATGGTATTAGGTCAGATTACGGTCTGTCCTAATCAATTTTTTTGGACATTCTCGACATGAGATATAGAATAATCAAGATATGAAAAATAGACATGAATGTTGTTTCTTAGATGAATGTTGACGGTCACAGGAAGCCTAAAAGGTGGGCTATATAGCAGTGGCGCGCAGCATTATGAAGATGATCATTCACGTAATCATGATTCACCAATATTTCATCATGCGTACAATTATTAAAGCATAATCAACCACTTTATACTGATTTTACAACACTAATCAAAGATATTGCCCTAAATGTGCCCGAAACTCAAAGAAGATCATCAATCTTATAATCATAATCTTCCAACTCTACTACATTGCTCAGTGGGATTTTGCTGGGATTTTCACCTGCATCAGTCAAACAACATATCTATATTAAATAACTAATTAAAGGGTCACAAATGCTTCTCGCACATTATATAATTTTCTATTAAAAAACATTGCACCTTATATCATTAAAGTAACTTGATAACTAGATATCAAGCACCTCCCTTCTGCATTTAATCATTTTTCTGATTTTTTTTCCTTAACTGTCGCATCATTCTCTTTTTCCTTCAACACATTTTGCTTGAATATGTTCCACATATAATCGCAGCATTTTGTCTAAAAGTTTTAGAGTTACCAAGAAAAAAATAATAAGCTTTGATTGAGATAGTTCCGACTTAAATAACCACCACTTTGAGTCAAAGTGGAAGATACATTTGAGTTTGTTTATAATATTTGCATATCTTCTGTTGTTTTATAAAAAGATTATCACCGGATTTAAAAATTATTGTAATAAAAAGACACTTGAGATATTAGTGTCGAAATGTACAAAATAAAAAACTTATTTTTCGTTGGTATAGAAGTTGCCGACTCTTATAGTTCTTGCACTCTCAAAGTCCAGGATATTAATTAAAGTGGTCTTAATTGCTTGCTTTTGAGGTTGCCATCTTAGAATTATTTGATACTAACAAATTTAATTATGATAATCCCCACCACATTATATAATTTAGATACAAAGTGGTATTTTTTTTATCAATAATGAATAATATATTAATCGTAGAATGCTTGAGGTGTTTCAACCTTTTTAAATGAGATCACTGAAAAAAAACAATATTAATGTGATACAAGTATAACTTACGTATAAGGGATTGTGCCTTACTTGTATTGCCTTTCATGAAACGGACACGCTTGCTTGAATCATTATCAGGAAAAATTTTGATACCGAAATTATATTGTACTTGTTTGAACCGGTCACTAAGATAAATCTTCGGCTTTGAGATATTGATGGATTTCGCAAGAGAGGGTCATCTGGGATACATAACAACAATAAAACGTGAGTTCAACTTATACATAATTAAAGAGATTGACATCACCTTCCAACTCAAAAATTTTAGACAATAAATTTATAAGTTTTTGTCCTTATAATACTTAACTTTATCATTTTTACTCAATTTGAGATATAAACTCATATCTAAACTCCTAACACCTGATTGAAATACATTTTTGTTCAAAAGGGTGTTAGTTGATATAATCGTTATAATGATCCATCATTGATCAAATGAGATAATACATTTGTTATATTTTTTTAATAGAGTAAGGTAGAAAAATAACTTAAGCACAATTATTATTTTTATTTTATTTTTTTAAGATTTTTATAAAAGAATAAACAAAAATATGTTATTTTGTTTAATCTTTAATACAAGAAATAGTTTACCATATTGAATTTCTTAGAAGACATTTTATGGTTTACATAGGAAAGCATTTAATATACTTTTCTCTATTCACTATTAGTGATGGTGGTGCGCATTATTTTTAAGCTTTAATGTCATAGTTCCTAACGAGTTTATAATGATTAATCAACGCAAAATTGGTATATTTATAATATAAATTTTAAGAAATTCAATAAACTCAAGTAATTTATTTTTATATGTGTAGTTGTGTTATCAAAATAATTTTTTTTTTCTACTTGATCTATGTATGAATCATTATAATGCAAGCATATTTTGATGAGAGAAAGGAAGAAGCATTTGATAAATGGCATAGTAATGGAGTTGTTGTATTTGATGGAAGATTATTTAAAGAAGATGAAAATGAAGAGTAAAAGATGAAATTGTTTGTAGTATTTGAGAAGAGATGTTGTTGGGCTAAGTGGGTTTGGGTTTGAGAATTGGAAACTGGTAAGTGTTGATGCTCATAAAACCGAATTCAACTATATGAATCATTGCCACGCACGAAGACAATAAATTGAATCTTAAAAGTGAAACCCAAATAAAAACGTTTTTGCATGGTGCGTAGATATAAAAATTGTTCACAAATGATGGTTGCAATAAAAGAATGATAAAAAGGAAGTAGTGGAAGAAGCAGAATCGAGGCCTGATGGAAGCAGATGATAAGATACTTCACAAAACAAAAAATGGAGATACCGACCCTACCTTTCTTTCTCTCTCTCACACAACACAACTTGCCTTATTTTTCATTCACCAAAATAGCCATCACTCCTATTAAAAGTCTCACGTCGACTAAAATAAAATAAATTAATATGCAAATCTCATCTTATAAATCGGTTGTGTGGAATTGAATTACACTTAAGTTCACTTCTAATATGATATCAGAACCAAATTAGAGTCTATGCTAACGAATTTTTTTGGACATTCTGTGTGTAAAATCATTCTTATAAATTGAATTTGTGGAATTGAGTTAGACTTAAGCTCATTTCTACCAACTTCATTTAAATCATCTCATTTTTCTTAACCTAACTAATTTATAGATATTTTTATTTTATTGATTTGTACTCAAATCGCTGGTGAATAGTATTGATTTAGAAAGTTTATCTGAACAGTTGCTCCAATTTGTTTGTCTATGGTGTTGCATGTGTGAGTGGGGGGATTGATCTACAAACTCAATTGAAGCACGATGAAGAGATAAATACGTGTTGTTTCATTAAAGTTTTTAATTTACATATCCTAATCCTTGCAATCATTATTTCATCTCTATCTCCCGATGGTTGTAAAAAAAGTCGAAATAAAAAATTACAAGAATGCTCATCAAGATCATCAAGATGACCATTGTTATACAAATATATATTATATTATATATATTATATATTCCGCACCATAAAAAGACAAAAACTCTCTTTCAAGTCTGAAAACTCTCTCCACAATGGACGATCCCTCATGCCTCCAAGGGCTTCAAACAAACCTGAACCCCATATTTGGGCTTGATGGTGAGAACAACCACAGGGGCATGACGGTAATTTTCAGAAATGGTGAAGCTGAACCGGGAAATCAACATGGCTAATATCATCTTAGCTTCCATTAATGCGAAGGCTTGTCCCACGCAATTTCTGGGCCCAGAAGCAAACGGTAGAAAACGACCAGGAACAAATGACTTCGAACTGAACCTCTCTGGATTGAACTCGTTTGCATCTTTGCCCCATAGCTTTTCACTGTGATGAATGGCCAACACCGGAATCCAAATCGACAAGCCCTTAGGAATGTAAAGGTCACCTAGTACTATGTCTTCAAACACCATCCTCGGAAGCACCGATGCCGGAGGATACAACCTCAGTGATTCGTTGATCACCATGTGCAACTGAACAAAATTCAATTATCAATTAACAACTTTAGTTAAGTTTAAAATTTACAACAATCTTTGACCATTTTAGATCATCAAACAAAATTTTCTTCAAAAATTTTCAAGTGGGTTGAGTAGGGTCAACTTATATTCCTTTTTGTTCCTTGTCTCTTTTTGAACAAAAATACAAAGGAAAAAGTCACAGGGATTGAAATTGTGAGCATTCGCTTGGCTCAAAAAAGTATTGCCGTATCGTTATTCAGAAAATGAATGAATAGCTTCAAACTTTTTGCGCTCTTTGGACACTCTAAAGAGAAAGATAAGCATTATTATAAATATTGTTTAAAATAACTGCAACTACCGGCGCACGGGTGCAAAGATGATGTTTGTATAAATTATTTTTTGTTTCTTTCTTTATGCACATATATTTTTCTTACACTAAAATATTTCTTAGCTGTCCCTTCTCATCGTCGTGCTAATAATAACTCAAAAGCCTAACAAGTTTATATTAATTAGCCTTTTGGCCAAGAAACTGCGGGCTCAACATGTTCACAAAACTAATTTTTTATCTACAATTTCTTTTTTCTTTTCATTTTACTAAATTGTATGGACCACCCCATTAAACTTTTCCTAAAACTGGCTCGTGCTGGGTTTTAAAAGCAACATTTGTGTAGGCTCTATAAAAAGCAATACTTGACACCACTATAAGTAAAATTGTATAAAATTCAAATTAATTAAAAAAAGAAAATAAAAATTTATTCAAGATACAAATTTGACCAACCTCCGATCCCCTAAAAGTAGCCTAGAACAAGCCTCCTCTCTTTTTGTGAAATCAAAAAAAGGGTTTTCTAACCTTCCTCAAAGGTTTAAACTTTAAAGAAAGTTTTATTTTTTCAATTTTATAAATGGAAAAAAGAAATGTACGAAAAGTTTGTGGTGAAGAAAAAGTGAATTTGGTACTTACAAGAGTGAGTTTGGAGAGTTGATCCAAAGAAGGGATTTCACCATTGCAGACATTTTTAACCTCTTCTCGGACTTTGTCCTGCCATGATGTGTTGCTGGCGAGTAACATAACTGTCCAAGTGAGTAAAAGTGCAGTGGTTTCGTGTCCGGCAAAGAAAAATGTTTTGCATTGATCCATCACTAGCTGCAGATTGATGCTGTTTCCATTCCCTTTTTTCTTCTGCATCTCGTTGAGGAGCATCCCCAACAAATCATTCCCATAAGAGTTGCTTCTTCCAATCTCCACACAGTCTTTTCTGCTTTGTATGATCTCCATCAGCAGAGTCTCCACCTCCATCTTCAAACACTTTATCTCTCTGTTATACTTGCTTGGGAAAAACCTAAACCAAAAAGGGTAGGGGACAGGGACAGACAAATGCTCTCAGATAAAACAATAAATATGGAATAAGACCGACACAACCATAATGCAAACCATGGAATAACAAATACCAAATAAAAATGTTACATTATTCACATGCTTCAGGATAAAAAGAGCAAGGAATCCAATCCAATCCAATCCAATCCACTCCACTCCACTCCACTCCACTGAGGTGTTTTAACACTCACATTTTCATCTCACACAGAATTAGAATAGCACAAATTTTTACAGTTTTCACGTTTCCAAACGTGCTTTTTTCTTTTTTTTTTTGTTTTAACTTTTCTGAACTTTTTGACGAGTTTTTGTGAAGAGAAATCAAAAGGGTGGCTTAGAAAAGAGTTTGTGAAGTCCCAAACCTGCTTCCGGGAAAGCAAAGATGACGACTTGCTTGAGCACAACGACTCTGCAGCAGTGTGAGGAGGTGGAATATTTTCTTCCCTTTCTGATAACTCGTACCAAACTCGGTCCTAGAGATAATATCTGCAGTGAGTTTAGTCATGTAGTGACCAATCTCCACCTCGGTTTGGCCACACTCCAACGCAATTTTCAGCGATTGGAGCATCTCCTTAGTGCATTCCACCATGTGCCCAGCATAGCTCTAGAGATTTTTTTTCGACACCAACCATTTGTAACCATTAGTACTCCCCGAAGAAACAAAGAGACAATCCATGATACCACAGAATTTGAAAAAGATGAAAAGGGTAGACTCGAAAACAGTAAATTTTTTTTACAAAGAATCGATACCTTAAGTCTGTCTCCCATGAATGCAGGGGCAACGATGTGACGTTGGTGGTACCAATCTTCACCATTTGCCATCAACAGTCCTTGCCCAATGAAATTCTTTGAACCCTGTCTTTGCTGCCAGGATTTCCCAGATACCGTACTGTATTTTGAAAGGAACTCTTTGATCAATTCGGTCTCGGTGAGACACAGCCTCGGTTCTGTTCCATTCCAATACAGAAACCTCTTTCCTACACACGCAAATCACCGGTTTTATTACCTTAATTAATCACATAACAGAGAAGAGTTTGATTAGTATTATTATGTTCAGTTCATTCACATACATGTTTATGTTTATGTTTATGTACGTAACATTAACATACCAAATTGGCTAGACCAAAGCAAGAAATGTGGGAGAAGACGACCAACAATGTCGTGGCTTATGGTTTTCATGTCTTGGGAGGTTGTTTTGGAGACAAGGGAAGCCATGTCTAGGATGTTGCCGGTGAAGGAACTAGGTTTGGGGCCACGGACACCTTGCATCTCCATGATCTTTTTTATGCGTAGAGGGGTGAACCAGTAGCATGAGAGGTTGTCGTAGAGGAGTTTAAGTAGGAGAAAAGGGAGTATGAGCAAAAGGGGTGTGAGGACCACCATAGCCATGGTGGTAATGGTTAATGCTAATGGTAATATACGAGGATATGTTGTCGTTGTTGGGTTCAGAAATGAGATGAAGTTATGGGTATTTGATGGGAATTTGATGCGTGACTCAACCTATATATATAGTGGGAATTTTATTTGATGTGGATCTCTTTCATTTTATATATATACTAAACTGCAACTCATCAAGACTACAGTTTTCGTTTAGTGGTTACATATGCCAATGTTTTTGTTACCGATCAACCTCGCTGCTTATTCTTCTTCCAAATTCAACAGAATTTATTCGCTAATTCTTCTACCACTGTTTTCTCAAAAAAACCTTCCACCATTTCTAGAACACAACGTGGATGTTTAGTTTTAGTTGAGTTCAGCCATTTTTCTGAAAACCAATCATCTTCTTCTTATAAATTCTAAGGACGGTGAGGTATATATGTCCATAAAAATTAATGGAATATCTTATCCCAAAGAATGTTGTTTGAACATGGACAATGAGAACACATAACAACGTGTGGGAAAACAATTCAGTATGTGTTTATGGACTAACTTTCAAAAGATCCATTTTGGAGTATTTATGAGATTATGTGTAGGAATAAAGTTTAATTATAAATCATAAAGATTATTGAATTACTTATGAAAAATATCAATAAAATTATCCTATGATGAGTTATCAATACGTAATATTAAACTGTTTTATACTCTTAATTAATCTACTTTTTTTAAAAATATTTTTCTCTATGTTTCTCAGTATGAAAAAATACTCGATTATAACTTGGTTTACCCGACTTTTACCGCGTAACAAAGTCAATTAATATATCATATGCAAGAATTCAATAATACCGAGTTAATTCATTCTATTAATTGATTTTAAAAAAATGGGAAATTATGAAAGACATATTTTAAACTAATTTTGATCAAATTATAATTTTTTTATACACGACTAATTGTAGTTTTTTTAACCCTTTCAGTATATTAAATATTTTTTTTTTCAAATCTCTCCTAAATCATAGTCACGAGTCTCCCAAATAACAGTCACGAGAACCAAACAAAAAAAATAATACTGACATGTATGGTTGCCTTAATTTTCGTACACATACTGTACTCTGGATCTTTGATCTCTAAGTAAATAAAAAGTATTTGCATAAGATTTCATTTTTTAGGATTAATATAGACTAATTTAATTTAGATTTTAGTCACACTTGAATTTTCTTACTTCTCGAGTGGAGTACGCAGGAATCTAAACTAATTTCTACTAGAAGTTTTGTAGTAAACATAATTCATGTTGCGACTATTATATTTTTACAACAATTAGCCGTTGATTTAAAAGTGAATATCCAATGTTAAAGAAAAAAAAACAGCAAAATGAAGACTTTGGCCCATAAATTTGACTCGGTTATTCATTTTAAATTTTACATAAAACATTTATGACAAGGGGTATAAGATCAAGTTTTTATTCAACTAAATAATTTACATATTAATTATTATACGAATCTTAATGAAAATTACATAAGATCACTGCCATATCCAACAACCCATTTTTATTTTTCCCTTTATTGGGATTTCCTATTGAATGGATATCAAACATGCATATCACGTGTTTTTACTTTTCATACTTTAAGCAATTGACCTCTTTAATTCAACAACTCTAAAAACTTTAGTAAATAAGTTCCAAACAAATAACCTCCCTTTCTTTTCACGATTTCTTAAATAATACTGAATCTTTTGAGAGAGGATCATCAGAGAAATTTAACACCAATGAACATGAGTTCAATCCACACATAAGAAATTAACACCATTCTCAACCAAAAACTTCAAGATAATGGGTGTATAGGTTTTGATCCTTATATGATGTTCAATTTTCTCATTTTTACTCAATGTAGGACTTATACTCATAATTAGATTCTCAACAAATAGATATATCTCTAGTGACTTAAAATATAATTATTGCATATACTTTTAAATATACTATATCAGATGAAAATCAATAAAAAAATTTGAAGAATGGTTGGAGAGTATGTAATAAACTACCAACCTTTTTTCCTTTTACAAGAAATATGGCACAGAAATTAGAGGTAATTATTAGATTAAATGTTGAAATGAAATATATGTCGTTAAGTACAATGTATATGATCCAGAGATAGAGGGTTGATGAAAATTCAGAAGTCTTCTCACTGAGCTGTGTGATTATGAAACTGATTTGTATCATTTAACAGAAAACATGTATGATTGTTTAACAGCTTGTGCTCTTGCACCCTGTCCTACACATAATAATAACTGAACAAAACAGAAGTTGAAGAGAACAGCAACAACAACATCAACATAATTCACCTAACATTAACGAAAGGAGTACATTATAATGCCCTTTTTTCATGTCATGGTACACTGATTATGTTTTGTTTTTATTGTGATTGAAACCAAAGAAACGAGAAGGATAAAAAATAGATGACAAATATACGATGGTTAAACATCATTTTAGCCTTTAAATTTGGACGTAAATTTTGAATTTTTTTCTGTTCAAATTTTGATACTCAAACTTTAAAAATAATAAATATCGTAATTCATACCAATTACGTAAATTTGTGTAAATTTTTTTTTATGTGTTAAACGACGTCTTAACGTCTAACTAATTTTTATGTGTTAAACGATGTGTTAAAGATTAGTTTGAGATTTTAACACGTAAAAAGATTAAGTCGTTGAATTAAAATAAATATATCTATTCATTTTAATATATATATATATATATATATAAATAATAAAAAGGAGATAAGTAGAAGAATTTTCTTCAGTTTTTCTTAATTTTTGACTCCATAATTTATTTTTTGACAAAGGAGTATTCTTATTACTATTTTAAAACATTTATTATTTGTTTAAGAAAATTCAGAAAAAAAGTTAACTTCCTTCCCTTTTAGTTTAAATATAGAAGGAATTCGAATATGTTATGCTAGTTTATCCAACCATAAATTATTACTGGTATTACTTTTAAAATAATAATTATTATAAAATTTTACAAATTAATTATACATTATATTAAAATTGGATGATAGTTTATAATTATTTTACACCATTAATGTATAACCTTCTGTTATCTGTATGAATTTCTTGATGGGTCCTGTAGAAATGTTTTGTTTTCTTTTTTTTTTCTCTCTCAACTCAAGAAAAATAGTACAAATTTGATATTTTTATATATCTTCCTTTTATTTCTTTATGTTCTATTTAATTCATATAAAATTATTACTGTAAAGAATAAAATAAAATGCACCCACTTCCACTATCAGCTCCATCCAATTTTTTTATATTATTTGAAACAATGCATTGGTCAAAGAGGGATCTTCTTTGTCACTCCATGTCTCTACCTTTATCCTCATTTTTGTTTGGACAGTAAAACAAGAAAGTAAAATAATAATAATAATAATGGAAATTAAAGTAAATAAAATGTAAAATTAATTAATTTGTTATTAATATTTTGTTTATTATTAACCTTTTCTTAATTTTTTTTTCAATTTTTTTACAACCTTCTCCCTTTATTTTTTTCTTTACCACTGTTGTACATTTTTAAAATTGTTTATCGTAATATTCTTGATTTTTTTTTTTTACAAATTATAGAAATGAAGTACTTCCAACCGATTACAAATTAGATCACAATACGTTTATTTATGAGCTAAGAAATTATTTCCTTGATTATTCAAATTTTTGTTAGCTGTTTTTGTTTATTTGTTTTACTAAGTTTCTAGGAGTTTTTAGTGTGTTTCTAACTTTTTCTATTATTTGGTAAACAAACAATTAATAAGTGAAAGAATTATTATTAATTTGATTTTCCATGTGGAAACTTAAGAAATATTGTTAGTTTTAAAATGGTTGAGATCCTAATTGGAGATGATGTAAGAATTGATTTATTTATTTATTTATTTATGTAATCTTTGTGTTTTGAACATGATATTTAGATTTGAATGGTCATAAATTTGGACATACGATGTACGAATAGATTTTAAATGTCAACTAAGTTTATGCTAATATTTTTATTTATAATATTTATTTTAATTAAAATTGACTAAGCCTATGTTATAGTGACATAAATTAACATAAATTTTTTTACTTATTTGAAACATTAAAAATAGTTAATATCACCTTAAAGTTAGCTAAATCACTCTATTAGTGTTGAACATTAAACACACTCTACTACTATCGATCATATAAATAAATCTTAATCAAATACTAACACAAATATTTATATATTAAATAAAGCTAAAAATAATTAGTTGACTTAAATTGATGAGAGAAAAGATACCAAAAACAATGATGACTATAACAAAATCTCATAGGAGTAAGGTAAAGAGAATTAATACTAAATACTCTTAAATAAGGATTTCTAAATTTTTTTTTTTAATGTGAAATTGTTGACTAATGATAATTTTTTTAATATATCGAGAAATTTGTCTTTTATCTAATATATTAAGTTTAAAATATGTAATGATTTTTGCGAAGAAAATAAAAAATTTATTATTATTCATCCATGTTTTTATTATTAATTGTTTTCATAATAGAATTTGTTCTTTTATGCGTGATATGTAATTTTATCCTGAGTTAGATTTGATCTTTATCTTTTCTTTTCTTTTAATTTTTTACTTTTTAATAAATTTTTCAAATAATGATAATAATGTTTGGCATGAACTTATTTGATGAGACTGGTTGAGTAAACTCTATTAACAATTAGATCGTTTGAAAATAATTTTACATTTTTAAAGTTTTCTCATTATTATTTTACATTGCGTTAAGTGTACTGAACTAAAATAACATACAGTAATATTTTTGTAGTGGAAATAATAAACACGGAAAATCAAAGAGTCATTAATTCATAATAACTTTTTGCTAAAAAGGTCCTAACATCTAGATATTTCATGAACCAATCTTGCAATAGATAAGTCTTTCTTTGGTTTCAAACAAGCATATACCTCATAAACCTAGCAAATGATTCGTACATATATGCATATAAAAGAAAAATAATATTCCACTAAACACGAAAAGCAAAAGAGATTTATCTTTAGACATTTTTCTTTTAAGTACAATATACAATATAGTAACGTTAAACCAAGCAAAGTCAATCTATATCACAAACAATTTAAATCCATTTTCCACTATTGAATCTCAAATCAAATCAAACCACACATTATATTTGTAGTATATTTTTTTTTTCTTATACTCATAAAATATCACAACCCTAAATTGTATCTTTATAATACTTTTACGATGCATGACTATATATACAAGATTTGTAATATAGTTGTCAAGTGTAATTCTTTTGTTGTGCTATACCGGTTATTATATTTTCAGGTTTGATCATGAATCAATTAGTTATTAAATTTTACATGTGTTTCTAGCTGATAAATTAAAATGAAAAATCTAAGATTATATAAAATGAAAAAAAAATTAAATCTACAAAGTGAATTTGGAACAAATATAAAAAAATCAATTTGGTTTGATTTATCTTTGATACTTTAATAAAATCAATCTTACTTTTCAATTTGAATAACATATAAAATGTAATGTATGGGGAATATGTATTGTATAGGACGGTAGGCTCTTATGATAACTTAGGTTCTCTATAAGTCAAGTTGCAATGTTCGATATATGAAAATATATGTAGTATCAAACCTCATAATAATTATTGTAAATCAAATTTAAAATACCATTGGATCATGATTAGACCAAAACTAATTATTGATTAATGCAGAAAATTATAAATAGAAGTCAAAAATATAATTATTGAAACTTTTTTCTCGCATTTATTACAATATTAATTGCTAACATAGATTAAATCATTACCGACTTAAACATCAGAATCTTTCTCCTACTTTCAAAACACTAAACAATCAAACCAAAGTATAGTATGAACACCCTTGCAAAATAGGTCCCGTTGAACCTAAAACACATGTGCTTATATTTAAGCAAGTACAACGATCGATAAAAGGTAAATATCTAATCCTAAAATATATGCTATGCAGTCAATTAGCATACAAAAGTTAAAATAATAATCCAAAATGTTGAGACATGAAAGTTAAAAGAAATATATACGTATTTAGTAGCTTGAAAGTAAAAAAAAATTAACATTTACCATACAAAATAAAAGTGTAAGTGGATATTTTTTCTGTTTTGGGCGGGAATGTTGTTGGATTAATTGACATGAAAATGGTGAAAGTAGTTTTGAATTTACAGAAAAGACTGTTTGAACCGTTGATTTCACCAATGAGAGAGATAGGTATGCAGCCTTTGTCCCCAATCACTCCACAAACCTTCCTTTTTCCGCCATTACTCACTCCTCACTGCAGTTAACAAATTCACACTCTCACTTCACTTCCATATTTCAACCTCTTTTCACTTCATTCATATACCTAATTCTACAGACTTTCGTGTCAGAAAAAAAAAACATTTAAGTTGACTTTGTAACAAAAAAATTAAAAAGCCTGTTTCTGTCAGTTATTATTAGTTGGGACAGCAGATTCAACATAAAGAACCCTTTAATTCACTGCTTCTTCTGCTAGACAGACACCATAGGAAAACAACATTTTCAACACATCATTCAATGCGACTAAATACTAAACACAATCTAGATATCACTAATTTTAATCACTGCACTGCATGTGTATATAATAATCTAATGCTTTTCTGAATACACTAGAATATTAGTGTGTAATCAAAACCTGCAGTGCTTTCCACCATGCTGCTACGATTACAGGTTGCCTTCCCTTGCCTTTACAACTCATCATCAACTACATTTGGTCAGTTTATATATATAATCTCTTTTATTCTATCTTCTGCAAACTATAATTATGGCATATTTACTTTTTCACGATCCACACAAACTCTAATAAACGTAATCATGCTTATATCTTTGTCACGTGTTTACGAGAAAATGAATTTTAAGTCTAATTTCTTCTCAGAAAACAGATTTATAAAATGAGATTTATATTAATTTATTATATATTGTAAATTGACTTTATCATTCATTAATACGAGACTTCCAATACACTTTTTCTCACATTGATATATATATATGTCGATGATCCAATAGTAACCCGATAACGGATGGAACAACTAATTTAACAAATAATAAATTTTACTAGAATACACTCTAACTCATAATTTTTATAGCATATTAAGGCGTGAACTTTAAATCTAACATAATCCTACAAAACTTACTTGTAAAGTGAGATTATCTATATATTCAAGGATAGACCTTATAGATTTAGTGGTTATTTCTCTTTATATATATATATATATATATATATATATATATATATATATATATATGTTGGGAATAGGTTAAGTGTGAGTTAAAAGTCCCACATTAGATAATAGACAAAGTTAAACATTATATAAAAATAAAGACCTATAACATCATTGCCTTAAGATTTTGATGTAAAAGTGGTGTCAAAAGTCTTATATGTGTAAGACTAATATCATATAGAACCACAATCTTTCAATTACTATAACTATAACCCATATATATGAAATATATATAAACTCATCAAAATATATATATATATATATATATATATATTCCATTTAATAACAAAGAAATGTGTGCTTAGAATCAAAATTAAATGCTGAGTTTTGGATTAGGTGTTTTCTTTCTTCTTACACGAACATAGTATGAGGGAGATGATTGTAAAATTTATTATGTACATATCTTCAAATGGTTATGAACAAATCGCTGTATTTCAAACCATTTGCTTTGTTATAAGATCTGGGGACTCTCCTGATATTTGTATATTCAATAACAAGAGAAAATTTAGATATTTCGTACTTGACGTTTCACAGAACATCAAAAGCAATTTCACAACGCATAATTTACTAATAGCGCCCTTAAAAAGTCGATACCCAACGGAAAAAAAAAATGCTTTTTGATAGGACAGAAATGATTCTGAAAGCAAACTACTAGAAAGTTAGTTAAATGGAATATATAACAGTCAGAATAGTTATTCATGAACAATTTTTCTTTTATGAAAAGTAAAAAAGCAAAGAAAAGCTAAGACTAGATGTGAAAGCTTAAAGAATTCTGATGATGCATAAAGGACGTGTAAACAGCTTTAGTATCAAGAATTGTCTATGTATAATACTTGTCCTTCTCGTTATATTATATTAATTTCCAAATTTAATAGTACCTAACAAAACCTATTTTTAATTTATACTATACATGTTGAATAATTAAATAAAATAGTTCCACCTTTATAAACATTTTTATATTTTATCAATTAATTAGATAAACGTTATAAACAACTATTGCTAAAAATTTAAGAGTCTTAAAATGCATGTTAGTATAAGAATGGATGACAATATTATATTATGGGTTAAATATGTTTTTAGTCCCTTAACTTTCAGTAAATTTTGGAATTAGTCAATTTCGAAACTTTAGACCAATTTAGTTATTCATCTTTCAAAATACATAGATTTAATCATTTTAATCAAATTTTGTTAAGTTTATTTGACATTAAAGCAAAAATGTCTCAAACATTATAAACAACTCAAATATATTTATGAAATGCGTACGAAACATCAAATATACCTAACAAAATTTGATTAAAAGGACTAAATTCACTTATTTCGCAAGATGAAGGCCTAAATTGGTCCAAAGTTTCAAAATGGACTAATTCCAAAATTCACTGAAAATTAAGGGATCAAATGTTAGAATTAATTGACGAATTAATTCTATTAGTGACTCATTTGAAATATTATGATGGGCCCAATTGTGATTTAATAAAATCTAAAGACTTATTGGTTATTATTATGGGAAGTGATAATAAAATAAAATAAAAATAAAAATAAAATAAAAACCAACTTGATGGACGTTGGTTTATAAAGGGATTGAGGTTCTGTCTCTGGTCATAAGGTTCTTTTCACAGTAATCCATCAAGAACGTGTGAGAAGAGAAAGAAAAACAAAGAAATAGATTGGGAAACGGTGATTGAAGAGCACACAAGATTACAAATTTGAAGAATGCATATTCATAGGATCTCCCATGGATCAAGATTAGTGCTCTATTATGTTTGATCGTGTGAGAATTATAAATCTTAAAGATCTTTAATTAATTTTACACCAAAAACATATTTAACCCTTTTATTATTTACGATGCAAGTGTGACTAAATTAAATTTATATCAAAAAGAGAAAAAAAAAACAATGTTTGGAAAACTGTGTTTCTTTCATGGGCTTTCTGTCAAAAGGTTATCTATAACATTAGAAGGTGGAACCTTTGGAGGCCCTTTGTTCTAAAGAAGAAGATGCCTTTGACATTGTTGTGTACTGAAACTGGCATATTAATCCAACAATGAAAGAAAAGAGTGTTCAGATAAAGAGAAAACTTTTTTTATGGTTAATTGATGTTACCTAATAATATAAGAATAAAGTATATAACTTTAACATGATTATTCTCTATATATACCAGAAGAATCGATCAAGTAGGAGATCATACATGTTCTTTTTTTCATAGGTTTGAAAAGCAATTATAAAATTAGCCAAAGTCTTCATTTGAAGTAGATCACGATGACCATAACAAGAAACTCGCTTTTCGCACATGATAATGAGTCAACGTTGAAAATCATTGTTTATATTTAGAATTACCTTTGATTGCACCGTTGGAGTCTATGATCTACGAACCTATCCAAGGAACCCAACCGAAAGCTTAAAATTTCTCGAAGTCCTTAATCTTAAAGATCGATAACTTAAGAACGTGCTTATAGAAAGAAAAGGATTAAACAGAATCCAGTGCAAGAATCTAACACAGTTTTGGGTTTGGATATGTTCTGTATAACAAAGGGTGGTGATTGGCATGACGGTGCGGGGAAAATACCCGTGATTATAGTAAATTTGAACGTTAAAAAAGATGGTAGTTAATTAAAGGAAACAAAGTATATCATCATTGGATTTGATGAAAAACGATTTGTAGTAAAATGTCATCCTTGGCGGAAAGGGCTCGTGGAAGAGAATCAAAATGTGTTAATATAAAAGTGAGAAGTTGTTTTTGACCAAAAACCAAAAACCTAGTTGCATAACCTTTTGCATGTTCATACATTTTTTTTTCTTAGAACGATTTTTTGAAGGATGAAGATTAGTCTTTTGAATTGGGAATGGAGAAAATGGTAGGGACGTGTTAATATTCCCATGTGGAAGTTGGAAGAGGCTATAACAGGGACAGGGTACCAGAATTCAAATAACAATGGAGATTAATCATAGTATAGATGCCCTCGTACGTTTAGGATTGGAGAAAGCATGTACAATCTATTGGTGCATATTTTGCTTCGTAACTCCCTTTTTCTCCCATCATTCAAATGGAAAAACACGTTCGAAAATTTAAAAATGAATCTAAGTATCATATTAAGTAAAAATAAGAAAATCTATAAAGATGAAAACCTATAAATCCATTGTCTTAATATTTTGGATTAGAAGTGATGTAACTTTTTGTATGAAAAATGATTTTTTAACCACTAAATTTTGATAATTTTCTCTTACAATCTGAGGTGTAATGTTCTAAGTGACTTTCTATTTTTCTATTTTCTCATTTTTCTATATTTCAAAATCACTTAGAAGATATCACCTCATGTTAATTGTCAAAATATTATTGTTCTTCTTTTATATATGTAAGTTGAGTTCAAGTCTCATTGGTGTTTATATCTTGTCATACTAGAAACAAATTAGAAAACAATTTCGTTCCCAAATCTGAACATGTTGAAAACTTCCTATAGGATCATAGATATGATGGAGAAGTGAGTTATTTTTCATGGGAAAGAAACATTGAAGAGACCGTTTCATTCCTACCCAAAGGAACAAGGCCCTTGTTACCCATTGTTGCTACATCTTTTCTTGGAACATACTCTTACTGTTGGACCCGTTTAAGGTTAAATAAAAAAAACTCACGTGTTATTTCATTAAATTTAATAATTAAATCAAATGTATATGTTTAGGGTTAACTTTTGATGTTTTATTAATAGAGTTTAGTGTTGGGTGGACGAAGAATAGAAAGAGATGATAGAAGAACAAAGGAAGATGCAAAATTCAATAAAAATGTAAAATTAAAAAATGAATGCAAAGATAAAAGTGAAAAAGAGATAAAATGATATCTTGTGAAGTAGTAGGCGTGAGCATTGAACCTGTCGTATGCTAAAAGAGAGTTGTAGAGTGAAGGAATCTAATGCATGCCTTGTCCTAAATCAAAGTACATATTTGTAAAGAAAAATAAGTTTAGATTCCAAAGATTTACTCAGATAACCACGACAAACAAGTCCTTACGTTTGATTTTGACTCCTACCTCAAACTTTTTTAAAATCAAAAACTAAGTGTAGCATAATGTAGCATTTCGAAAATCCAACATTACACTTGTTTTGAGTATAGGGACCAAACACCTATTTCAAATACTTAATTTGTCTTTATGATGTCTTTGTAAATATTTCCACCGTTTGATCTCTCCTCCTTTCTCTCATCCGATTTCTTCTCGCTTCCACCCGTTCGATTGTCCAGACGATCGGGATACCTGTCTATAAGTGCTTAAGTCAGTTCAAGTTCGTTCGGATAAGTGCAATTAATAATATAATAAATGTGAAGTGAAAGTCTTTACCAACTTACCTTGAGCTCCTATTTATAGTTTTTGACATGGACCCGTGATTAGGATTTTCTTAATCATGACTCAATTGCTTTTCAAACTTGATTATTGACTAGTATTATTTTAATTTACTTTTAACTTACTGATTCAGTTTTGGTGCGGTCGCTCGACTGGAGGGTCGTGCGTCCTAGCGGAGGTTCCCCTTTTTATGCCAACAAAATTCAATTGGAATGAACGGTAGAGGCTCCCTTAAATCACTCCAAAGAGATTACAACATCAACAACTTTAAGGATTGTTCGCCTGTAACGGACGGCCTTCAACTGCTTATCCTTGGACAACCTAAAATGTATGGTCTGACTAGAATGTCGATAAGCAATAAAGTAACACTATTGTAAACTATTATACATTAAGTCTCTTCTATTTAATGAAGTGGGAGTGATCTTTTGGGAAAAAGAAAATTATTTTTTATTGTGGACAGTTAGTTATATGAAAGTCCTATCAGTCTGTGCAGAGAGGGACAGAAAGACAAATTAGAATTCACGAAGTGGGATAAACAAAAAACAAAATTCGGTGTAGCACATTACATGTTCCAAAATTATTTAAAAAAGAAAAATGGCATGTGCATTATAGCACTGTAACATTACCTCTTATTTTTTGGCCCACATTTAATTGGCAAATCAGAAATTATTAAAAAGGTTTTGTGGTCTCATCACCTAACATAGTTAAGCCCTATGTTAATGATTTTTATATCTATATTGCTATGTTAGGTTTTAAATCTATTCAACAGATTATTTAGATACTGTCTTTCTGTGTTAGGTTTTAAATCTATTCAACAGATTTGTCCACCCATTATACATAGCTTTTGTTGTTGATTAGATTGAAGTTTCATTTTCTGCTTTAAATAAGAATACTACATTAGTTTTCAGCCAAAAACACACCAAAATAAATATAATTAAAGATTACCGACAACACCATAATCGTTTAAAGTCAAAACCAAATTAGCTACTGAACTAAAAGCTTTCAAATTATAACCTTTGGAATGACCAGATTATTAGATCATGTCCCATAATAATAATAATAATAATAATAATAATAATAATAATAATAATAATAATAATAATAATAATAATAATAATAATAATTGAATTAAAAATAATTGGGTCAGATGGGTCAACCTTTGAAGGACAAAGACGACGACTAGAACTTGAAAAAACTGATTTGAAAAGCATTAAAATTATTTGGCCTAATATTACTATTTATTTTTACTTTTCTTTAAAATTTGTATAAATATATATTAACAAATAATAATTAGTTTTGACTTAAAAGTACATTTTAATTTTTGCCTAATCTTTAAATCAAACAATTAAGAGTGTAATCCAACTCAATTAAATGGATTGGATTTAATTTATAATTGAATCCACTTAACCTAAACTAACTTAGACTTTAAATGATGAGTTTAATATGGATAATCCTACTTGAGTCATGGAGAAATTATATTTTGATTTTATTTTTGTTAAATTACTCCGTCTGTTTAGAAAATATTAAGTAAGTATCCATATTTTGATTTGTCTTGATTGGATTCTTATTTTTGAAAGATGTATAATAATTAGGTCTTGTAATGTATTATCACAATTAAATATGCGTCACGTGTCAGTTTGCAACTTTTTATATACTTTTTAATTCTCTTAAGAAAACTTTTTTCTTTTAATTTTTAATATTTTCTTTTTAAATTTTTTTTTATCACATGTCATGTTAGTGTTACACATATCATTGTCAGAATCTCAATTTGGTTCATGTATTTGTTATTTTAATTTAATTTAATCTTTTTTTTAATTGAATAATTGTGTGTTTCTTTTCAAACTGAGATCAAATTTAACTCTTATATGAATGTTATAAAGATATTTTTATTAAATATTTTTAATAAGATTAAGTTTATTCAAATTTATATTTTAAATTGAACTTTATTCATATTATTGTACCCAGAAATAATATTATTATGTATGCATACCTTGGAAATTTTTTTATTCCACTAATATATTAATTCTTTATTGCTGATAAAAAAATGATATAAATTAATATAAAATAAAAATACAAGTAACTAAAAAAATAATTCCTTTAAATTCAGAAGTTATCTATATTATAGTTACCAATTCATATGATGATAAGACTTATAGCCTTATTCATCATAGTGAGATTTGCTTCAACTCTCATTCTTTAGACACCTATTTATTTTTTTACTCGTTATACTATAATTTATTTATTTTCTTAAATATTAAAACATTATTGGTAGGTACACCACCATTTAATGTTACGATTACAATTTCACTTATACATCAAGAGATTAAAAATCTCATCTTGTTGAAGAATTCAACACAAAGGAATCCAATTGATGATGATGATGATGGTAAAAACACCTATGAAAATGAATACACATAATTAAGATGGGTATTTGCCTTTATAGTATCAAACAAAGCGTGTGCAATGTTTATTGGAATGAATGAGTAAAACTTGAAGCATACATTGTTAGATTAAAAAAACGAAGCATGATGTGTTAATTTAAAAGGAAAAACAAGAAAGTTTTTGATTGAAAATGCATTTCCTTAATAAGGAAAAGATGTTGACAAAGGTGGTGGGAAATGATGAATTATTGGTGAAAGGTTTTAAAGAAGAGAGGTAGCAACATGTACAAAAATGGAGAAGAAAAGTGATCCGTGAATATTTGGGCCCAACCAAAGCAATTGGAAGCAAAGAAAGATAAGTAGTGTGAGTTTGTGGGTGTAAAATTGTAGCGCACTTAGCGCCATCTTCAAATTCTAACATAAACAAATAAAACATTCACTATCTCACAACACAACTTTTAACCAACACACCAACCTTAAAAGCCTTACCTACCGACATCATGGTTGGCATCCAATTCCCACCATTCTATAAATGTGCATTCACTCTGCCAAATTTTCCACAAACAAACCCTCATTCTTCTTTTACGAATTTGAATTCTCTGTTAGATTTTTGTGTGGTGTTTTTCTACTGTGTCTCTATAATACACTAATTATCACTAATTTTGATGTTTTAAAATATATTACAATGATATTTAAAATGTCAACACAATGTATTTTTAATGTTCAGCAGGATATAACACAAAAAAAAAACTAGTAGAGAATTTGGACTCTTCTTCTACTCACTCGTATATATCAACCCTCTTCACTTACACACTACACTACAACAATACAAAAAAGACATAGGTTAGATTCTTTTTGTCCAATTTACCTTTTATATAATGGCCCAACCTCATCATGGGCTCACCAACCTATTTGTCCAATTCACTTTTTCTAATACCCAAATCTCACTTTTTATTCTAAAGCTTAAATATGTTTTGGTATTTAAATTTAGATGTGAAATTAGAATTTGTTTATGTCTCAAACTAAACTGATATATATTAGTTCCTAAATTTTAAAAACTAAATGAGTATAATCCTTTTAGTCCAACAACATTAATTTTTTATCATGTTAAACAATATTTTAGATTAATATTTGAGTTGGAATGTGTCAAACAGTATAAACAATTCAATCGTTAGTCGAAGACATGTTTCACACATAAAACAAAATTTAATACTATTAGATTAAGAGGACTTTATTTATTTATTTTTAAAATTTAAACATCAAAATGTATCAAAGTTTAAGATATAAATAAATTCTACTTTTGCATCTAAATTTAGAGACTAAAATTATATTTAACCGTCGTATTAATGTTAAATATTTAATTTATTTGAATAAAAATCTGTTTGATTTAGCAATGTTTTTTATTTTTTTATTTGAACGGTTCACGGACAGGTCCGTGTTGTTGCAACTCACAAAAATTGATTGAGCTATTTTAGTTTCCATTAGAATGATTTGAAAATGCATTAATTTGTGAAAAATCAACTACACCCAAAATAGGAATAATTTCTCATTGCATGTGTATTTTTACCCGTTATGATGACTTGACTTTGTATAAAACTCCAAAAACGGCTATTCAGAGTGTATTATTACAATAAGAATCAATATAAAGATTTTCACGGAAAATAAAGGAAATAAATTATAGCACTTTAAGTTATAACTAATAACTACTGTAGAAAACCGTGAATAAAATAGTAAAACACTATCAGATTTCTTAAGTAGATAATAGAAAATCACAATTAACAGATTTCTTGCCAATATTAAAAAAATTGAAAATATATTGTTTAAAGCGGTTAAAATGTTTAGTGGTTGGATTTAATATGATAAAATGGTTAGAAGTTAAAACTGTTTTTAAATATTTTTGCTTTCTTATTACTGAATCTCTAAAGCATGCTTTTATTACTGAATCTCTAAACTGTTTTTATTTTTTAATGAAAGTTACAAGAATTAAATAATAAAATTTTAGGATTTTTTTTTTTACTAAAAATGATTGTTTGTCAAAAATTTTCAAATAAAACTTTGTCTCTCTAGATATTTTATAGATATCTCTGATGCCTCCAATGATGAATTAAATACTAATACATTGTGATAAAAATATTTATAGAAAAGGCTGCAGTAAGAAAAATAAAAGTACAGGTACAAATGAGAAAACAATAATCAAGAAATAATATGCATGGATCGACACTTTAAAAACATCGATTGGACCACTTCATAATGTGCTAAACTTGAAAATAAATCGTATATTCAGAAATATAGATATGCTGATTGGCCACCACCTAAACAAAAATGATATTGTCCTTTAGAGTTTGACGATTGTTATGAATATGATGCATATATGGATTTTTTTTATAGTTCATGAATCAAAGGTTGCACTCCATTTTATTAAGAAAAATATAAATCAAAAAGTTTATCAACATTTAATATATAACTAAAGAGAAAATAAAAATTATAGAAGATGTTAATGTATATATATATATATATATATATATATATATATATATATATATATATATATACATATATTATAATTAGATCAGAATACAAAAAAAAATGAGCCTCCCCTGAAATTAAACTGCATGCTGCTGAAGTTTTATTTCTACTTTCCTTTTGAAACTCTACACTAAATTATTCTATCACAAGACATCATCATGCACGTAGAATGGACCATAAGATATTACATCTTAGGAATCTAAATATGAGTCTAAGTTTTACATTGGTTAAAAATGAGAAATTAGAACATTATATAAAAATAAAGACCTATGAACCAATCGTCTTATAATTTTGGGTTGAGAGTGATGTTAATGCGTGAAAATAGTCATACACATTGTATGTTGAACCATGTTAAATTTTCTGTTTATTTTTCTCTCCTTTGTTTTTTTTCTTTATTGTCTTGTTTCTAACATGGTAGGTCTTCAAATTTTCTTCTTTCTCGTTTTTTTTCAGTGTCAACCCTATCTACCTTCCAGAGATTTTTTGTCAGTGTCAACCCTATCTACCTTCCAGAGATTCATCACGAGCCTTTGTTATTACAACGTTGCTCTCACTATTCTCTGTCTTAGACACGACAACAACCTCGGAGACAACAAATTCTTCAGTGTTCTCTGATGACACAAATGGAGTTACCGTTTTCATGTCTTTGCTCTTCCCCCACAACACCATGTACAGACCACACACAATAAGCACTCCTCCAATTACACTGAACATGCATGTTTTTAAAAGAAAAGCTAATTAATTAACTCGATTATATTCTAACAAATTATTACGTAATAGTGTATATATATATAAATATATATACCTTCCAAGGTATAGCTGTTCTTGCAATAACAGAGAAGCAGCAATAGCCACGAGCACAAGGCATAGGGGGTTGAAAACTGATGCATATAATGGACCTCTTTTTCGTACACACCATGCAGTCGCAATAATAGCAAATCCAGAGCTCACAATTCCCTGCCACGACCACAAAAATTTATCATTATTAACCAGAGATACACAAAAATATAATATTAGTTCAGCATGGACACTAATTATGAAATTAAGATACCGTAAAAAGTGCTGTGAGAAGCCTAATATCCAAACCCAACTTCCATTGACTCCGATCTTTATCAACACAAAGGGCAAGAGCCGTGGCTTGTAGTGCACCCATTAAGTTCATCAACGCTGAACCTGAGTGATGCCTGGGATATTGCTTACTCACCTTAACCTGTTGCATACTCTTAATTAAACTTCTACAAAATCTTTCCACAAAAATTATTATTAGAAAGAAAATTGTTATAATCTCAAGTCCGATTATATAATCGCTGTCATTTAACATATATTCAAGGTATTATTTATTTTTATCACAGTTTTGTTTTTAAAATGCATATATCAGACAAGGACAATAATATTTTGACTATTAAACTTTAACAACTTTCTCTTATAATATGAGATGTCATCTTCTAAGTGATTTTTGAATATTGAGAATGAAAAAAAGGAAAAATGAAAAACCACTTAAAAAATGACACCTAAGATTATTTCATAAAGTTGTCAAAATTTAGTAGTAAAAAAATTATTTTCCATCGAACAATAACAAGAAGAAGTGGTACTTAAATTGTCTTAGAGATCAATTTTTAAGTCATATGAATCTATTAAATATGGTAAGAACATGAGATATGCAGCTGGAAAGTTTACCTGAATGATGAGCCAGATTGAAAAACTTAAGCAACTTCCCATGCCACTGAGAATACCTACCCATTCAGCTTTGGAGTGAGCACGCGATGTTGTGTGATTTGCATGCAAAAGATTAACGTCAAGGTTCCATACATTAATCTTTGTCCCTTTAAAAAAAGACAACAACATTGTCCCTGTAATTCCTAGTATCGTTCCCAACACCTTACTCTGTCCTCCTGTACTACGCACATTTAACTCTTCGTAGCTACAATATATAGCACTTTCGCAATTAGTCATATCCCATGAAAAATAAAAACGAAATGAAGGCGAGTGATGAGAAAAACGTACCCGCAGAAGAAGGAGAGAATAAAAGTGACGGCAGGAACCATATTAAAAACAGCGTATGCATATGTTGCTGACACCAAAGTCAATGAAACCATGAAAAGGTTCTGGAATAGACTCCCCCTGTTTATATATATAATCCATAAAGATTTGGTTTGTTCATAGTGATATAACAAAGAAGAGTGAAGAATTAATTAACACAAAGCATACCCAAATAGACCGCAGAAGAAGGACATCCAAAGCACCCTCCATGTCAACTTTGGCCTGTTCTTTCTGTTTCAAAGTAATAACGTAGTTTATATGTTTTAGCCATTATTATATGTAATAAAGAGGTTGAAAGAAGCAGAGAGAAGAAAAGAATGTGAATGCACCTTTCGAAAATAAGAGCAAGAGAAAGTGAGAAAGCAGCTCCGAAGATGAGACGGTATGCAGTAAGAACTCGCATGCTCATTCCGTCGTGGGCGGCGAGCTTTGCAAGAACACTGGTTGCAGCGTATGCAAACTGCACCAACACCATCACAAAGCTAGGCTTCCACTCTTCCATTACTTTCCACCAACCATTCATTTTTACTTGTCTCTGATAAAGGAAAATTCAGTTTGATGAAGGGAAAACAAATACATTCCTGGCTTATACACGCATATATATATATATATGTGTGTGTGTGTGTGTGTGATGAAATTTTCTTAGGAGAATATTAATGACTACATAAACCTATGTATCTATGTCAGCATTTTATATTTTTTTAATTATTGATTTAGCATTATAAAAACATATACTTCCAACAATGTTACAAATTTTATATTAAAATAGAAAATTATCTATATATTTAATACTTTTAAAAAATATAAATATAATTTTTTTTCATGAATCAACATTAAAAAAATCTCTCCAAAAATTTTAGAACAAATTATTACTAAGCAAGTGTTACTTCTACTACTGTACAGTGATTGATTACATGTGACAAAAATATATATATAAAAAGGATTGGGTTTTTTTAAGTCTTAAATCTTAATCTTAATAAACTTAATATATATTTTAAATAATGCAGACATGAGATTGGACCTATTTTGTATAAGACTCGATTTCATTTGATCATATATATGAATTTATATTCTACTGTAAATGTAAAAAGTTATCTTAAAAAGTTATTAGGCAAATTAAGTATTTCTTATTAAAAATATTTTGTATGGTCATTATTATTATTATTATTTTCAATAATACTAGTCATTTATTGGCTCTAGGTAACTTATAGTTATAAGTTTGACTTACGAATATTTTAATTTAGAACACTATTTTAAATCATGTAAATATTCACTTATTTAGAACTCATCATAGCCTCTGGGTTTTATCCCACAGTGTACCATAACTTCCCAAATACAAACCCTTATATGTTATAGAATGCAACCAAACCTAAACCTAAGACTTTTTTTTCAATTGACATAGTAATGGATATTTTCAATAATCACACATAATGTGATGATATCAATATATGTCATGTTTTCCTTGACCAATGATCCATAAAGCATCCAAAATATGTACAAAAGTATAAAAATAATAATACAGCATGTAAGTAATTTTCTTTTATGCAAATTCATTAAAAAAATACTTTTAGTTTATTTTTATTATTATTTGATATGTATTTCTTCATATTATAGAAGAAAGATGTTTAAAACAAAATAAGAATTCAAAATAAGAACTGTAAATAAATAACTATACATTAAAAGACAAATAAAGAATAAAAATATAAATTAACAAGAATAAGTGTAATTCAAGATAAATTAAATGACATAACTATGAATAACTAAAAAGGAGAGAGTTGAATCCAAAGTCTCCTCTCTTACCATCAACTTTACAATTAAGACATCTAATCACTTTTAGTGTAGAACATGAAATGCACATCTCAAATCCATTATGCATGTGTGAACATGAAATACACATGCTGCATGCTTCAATTTGATATACATGTGTTGTATATGTGCAAGAACAAAAAAATGCTCAAATCAGGTGTGTATGTGGGCCACATGAAATGCACATGCTTAAATCCAACTTGTTTCCTTATTTTTTAGGGCTATGATAAAAGCCTAATCGAAAGTTTGCTTTAAGATAAAATAGGGTACTCTAACTAAAAGAGTACAATTTCTTTCAATAATTTTTTTATTTTTTTACCAATATGCGTAAATCGTAATTAGAAGCTTTACTTTAAATAAAGAAATCTCATTTAATATTGTCAAAAAATAATTATTGAAGTCATGAAGATAGGCTTATATTTTTTTTATTTTTTTAGAAATCATTCTTACAAGCACTACTATTTTAATTTTTTTTCTCGAAATAATATTTATAAGCACGTTTTCAATATATATATATATATATATATATATATATATATATATATATATATATATATATATATTTTGAAATTGTGATATCTAAAACACAATTTTGTGTTTTTTTAATTTTGGCTTAAATACCTTTTTGGTCCTCATTATCGTAGTGTTTGTTGCGGATGGTCCTCATTTTCACAGAATGTTTAAAATGGTCCTCATTTTAACCGAATGTTTAGAATGGTCCTCATCTTCGCAATTCGTGTTTTATTTGGTCCTTTTCTGTAACGTCGTTTAAATCATTAACGGAACATTGTACAGGTGGCACGATTTGTATTAGGGTGTGTTACGTGTAATGTACAGGTGACTAATTAACGTTAATTTTTCAATTTAGGGGAAATTTTGCAATTAGGGAAATTTTTTTATCTTCGTCTTTCTTGAGTTCAGATTTGCAGAGGAAGCAGCTAATACTTGTCATTTCATCATTGGATTGCAGTTGCACTTGCACTCTTCATAGTGGATGCAAGAGCAAACCCATAACCACCATGCTCGAGGAAATCATAGTTTATTTAATGGAAAGGTGGGTCACCAAGAAAAAAAAGGTTACAACTTTTGAAGGAAACATTTGCCCAAAAGTCCTTGACAGACTACATAAGGAAAAGGAGTTAACCAAATATTGGATCCCAAGGTTAGGTTTTTGTGTTTTTTTAACACAATCAACTTATTTGTGTACTGATATGTGTAATGATATTTGCAGTTAGTCAGGAGAAAAGATATTTGAAGTGAGGCACATATCCATAGTTGGAGATAAGTACACAGTGAATGTGGATGCTCAACATTGCAGCTGTAGGAAATGGTTTCTGACTGCTATCCCTTGCTGCCATGCTATTGCAGCAATGAATTTCATCAATGTCAATGCTGAGGACTTCATATCAATCTGTGAAGAAATATATCAATACATCATCTTTCCAGTCAATGGTGAAGTCTTATGGGAAAGAACTCCCTACCCTGACGTCCATCCACCACATAAGAGAATCTTACCAGGAAGACCCAAGAAAAAAAGAAGGTTGGAAGGGTGGGAGTTGAGAAAGGATAACACACAAATCAACAAAGGAGGTCAAAGAAAAAAATGTAGCATATGCCGTCAGATTGGACATAACAGGAACAATTACCCAGATAAGCCTGTGGATGAGCAGACTACAACACCTGCTGAGACTGCACTGGATGCCCAAACTGCTGAGAATGCACCAACTGCTGAAACTCAAACAACTCAACCACCAAGGAATGAAGTGGAGAGTCAAGCAACACCAATACCAACACCAGAAGAACCATCTCAGTAGTTTAGGATGAAATTACAGATTAGGAGGAGACCATGATAGCAGCTACAAACGTCTTAGTTATTTTTTAGGATTTCTGATGTAGAATTCATTATTGATGTACTGCATTTTGACTTTCCTTAAACTTCGTTCAGTTTCACTTTTGCCAAACATTGATGTAGTGCATTTTGATGAGGATGAATTAATGTTATGAATTTAA
>Ga0214544_1001774_pt1 | contig 45287 bp, 27 predicted proteins | sample CNSS3metaG_FD_160074 | JGI IMG/M metagenome (GOLD analysis project Ga0214544, IMG submission 160074) | Root nodule microbial communities from cowpea collected in UCLA plant growth center, Los Angeles, California, USA - CNSS3 | ecosystem: Host-associated > Plants > Roots > Nodule | place: USA...
TATATATATATTGTCTTACAGTGTAAAATGACGAGTACTTGACTGAGGAAAATATTAATCTAAGTCGGAACAAAATTATTTAGTTTAGTTGGTCACCAGTCCACCTAATCCTAGTTTAAATCTCAACTCTCCCTAATTATTTTAAGTTTGTTGGTACTAAACTTTACTAATTAAATTCTTTTTAGGTTTGGATTCCTAAAAATCTTGTCATAAAAGAATTGACCTAAGTTAATAGTAGTAAAAATTTTGCACTTAAGAGTGTGTTTGGATAGAGTATTTTAATGAAGCAATTTATTTTTTGGAAGAATTTAGATTTTTTTGTAATGAAATGCTTTGTTTGGATAGAGAAATTAAAAAGCATTTCAAATGAAAGCATTTTTTTTGAAGGATTTCAATAAGCTAAATTAGTAGAAATTCAAATACCCTCAAAATAGGTGGAATTTGAAATTCTTCTCACTCAACCTCACATTCTAGACGATCCGGACGGGCACGAGGATCCGGACGTGTGCGACGACCCGGGCGAGCCCGAGGACCCGGACGAGCCCGATGACCCAAACGTGCCTGACGACCCAGACGGTCCCGACGGCCTGTCGACCCAAACAGGCCCGATGACCCAGACAGGTCTGACGACCCAAACGGGTCCGATGATCTAGACGGGCCCGATGACCCGAACATGCCTAACGACCTAGACAGGCCAAACAACCCGGACGAGCCCGACAACCTGGACGAGCCCGATGACCCAGACGGGCCCTTCCAAATCATTGGGCCCGACGACACGGACGAGCCCGACGACTCGGACGTGCCCGATGACCCGGAAGTGCGGGACGATGCGGACATGCCCGACAACCCGAACGAGCCCGACAACCCGAACGAGCCCGACGACCCGAACGGGCCCAACGACCCAGACAGGCCCGACAACCTGGACGAGCGCGACGACTAGACAGCCCCGACGATCCGAACGAGCCGGACAACCCGGACAGGAACGATGACCCAAACGAGCCCGATGACACAGACGGTCCCGAAGATCCAGACGGGCCCAATGACTCCTTAGGCCAGACTATCCGGACCGACCCGACGGTTTGAAAGGGCTCATACGAGTTGTCGAGACCGTTCGAGTCTCGGGCCCATCTAGGTCGTCGGGCCTGTCCAAGTCGTCAGACATGTCCAAGTCATCGGGCCCATCCTAGTCGTTGGACCCGTCCGAGTCTTCGGTCTCGTTTGGGTGTACGGGCCCGTTTGGGTCGTCGAACTCGTTCGAGTATTTGGACTCGTCCGGGTATTCGAACCCGTCCAGGTATTTGGCCCCGTCCGGATTATCGGGTTCGTCCAGGTCGTCGGGCCAGTCTTGATCGTCGGACCCATTTGGGTCGTCAGGCTCGTCTAGAGCATTAGGCCAATGACCTAGACAGGTTGGACTGGGCCATATTGACGAACTTGATGGCACAATCGTGTAGTATGGGCCGTCAGGCCTCTAGATCATCGGGCCACCCAGCCTGTCTGGGCTTTGCAGTCGGTCCAACTCAGGTGGGTCATCGGGTCTAACCAATCTGGTTGCGTAGTTGGATCTGCCCGACCCATCTGGTTGTCGAGCATGTTTCCAAAATTTATCATGAACTCAAAACATAATTAAGCGTAAAATAAATATTGTTAAAATTAAATTTTATCTCACAATAAATTCAATTTTTTTTTCCAAACAAGAAATTGAAATGTAAGGTATTTTAATTTTCTTATCCAAACAAGTTATTTAAAAAATGAATGGAATTTAATTACAAGCAATTCAAATACAAAGCATTTCAATTTCTAAGTATCGTTGAAATGCTCTATCCAAACACAAGGTAAAGGAATTTATCATTAGAGTAAACTGCTTACTTAATGATGAAATCTCTAATGAAAAATAATTAAAGGGTGTTAGATTTAAAGGATCATAGTAATAAACTTTGTTGGTTCCATTGCACTTTCATAAAGGATTCTAAGAGTAAAAAAAAAAAACTTTAAGGAACCAGATTAGATGGAAGTATGTTAACAATCAGTATTACAATGACAAAATGTAGGCCAAAATACAAGATCGAAAGAAAGGGAAACTAACTATACATTACTTAACAGGTATGGTTCATGTGACAGCTAAGAACAGCTACTCCTTTCTGACCACAAAATTCCTTGACTTAAAGAAACGAAGCAGAAGGCCTTGGATAAGCAAACTTTTTGGGAGCATCAGAACTTCCTGTGCTAGCAGATGTGGGGAGTCCATTGGGGTGGCCATGACCAGAGCCAGAACCACTTAATCGACGCTTTTTATTATGATCACCATTTTTGACTTCATCGTTTGAGTCACGTAGCTGCTCCAATACTCTCACCACCTCATCCATGTTTGGCCTGTATTTGGGCTCCACAGAAAGACACTGAAAAGCAAGCGTGGCTGCTCTTTGAGCTTGGTTTAGGGAATACTGACCTTCTAGACGACTATCCATCACACGGAAAACCCTTCGTTTGTTAGCAAGGTAAGGTTTTGCCCATTCAACTAAGCATTGTTCCCCAGATGGCCGATTCTTGTCTATGGCACGTCTTCCTGATAACATTTCCAAAAGAACTACTCCAAAACTATACACATCACTCTTCGCAGTCAGGTGACCTAGTAAAAATGGAAAAACAAAATTAGTTAGATATAAAGGTTTGGTATGCATCATCTGCTTCTTATGACAAGTTTATTTTGAAAATATTAATATATTATACAAAATATATACATATAGATAATTGTATATAAATTCTTAAAATCATAATAAATATACGATTGTAATTTCGAATCTAAACTAAAATTATATATATTAAACATACTCAAAATAAAATATTATACATCATTGTTATCATAAAAGTATCACTGCTTTAGAAATTAGATGTTTCGTTGATAAAGCAGTGGAGAGACAGATACATGTAGAATATACACACGTAAGACAGATTGAAATATTGTTGCATCACAGAATTAGCAAGTGTACAGTTAGGAAGCGTATAGATATTATATTACATCTCAAGAAAATGGTGCCAGCAAAATTTGTTGGCATTCTGCTAAAGCTTGAAAGAATGTATCTAATAGTGTTTGTAACCATTGATGTATGGAGCCACTCCAAGCAATGGTCTAACAGAGAAAATGACCTGAATTTGATCTATATGGTCCATCAACAAAGTATACTTTTTTTTATGGAAAATTGTGGCATCGAAAGGAAAAAAGCAAGTAACCCTATTTGACAAACCAGATACTGTACCTGTTGCTAGATACTCTGGTGCTGCATATCCATGTGTTCCCATGACCCTTGTAGAAACATGGCTCTTATCACCAGTGGGTCCATCTCTGGCCAGCCCAAAATCAGAAAGTCTGGCATTATAGTTCTGCAAAAACAATCGTCAATTAACTATCTTAGTTATTGAATCCTAAAATCCATCATATTAAACAATACAAAGACATGACCAATTTTTCAGTACATACCGTATCAAGAAGGATATTAGAAGTCTTAAAGTCTCTGTATATGACTTTAGTTTCTGAGTTATGGAGAAAAGCAAGACCCCTAGCTGCCCCAAGGGATATTTTCAATCTTAATGTCCAAGAAAGCTGGTGAAAATGAGACCCCCCTGCATTAATGATGATATCTTCAACGTTAGTACTGAAACTTTGGGAGATTAAGATTACAATCTCTTTTGAAGGAGGAATAGCACTAGGAAAGAAATAAGGCAACATAGCAAACAGATCCTAAGATTGCTTCGAAATTACACAATTAATTGATTCAAGAATATGCTGAGATATTCTAGGATACCCTAAATGTATTCGTATAAACTACATGGTACTGACTCCTGAATAGATGATTCTCCACACTGCCCTTTGGCATGTATTCATAAACTAGAAGCCTGTGTTGATCCTCTAAGCAGTATCCTATCAACTTGACAAGATTAGGATGCTGCAGTTGCCCAAGATAGTTGATTTCAGCCTGCAAGTTACAGTATTAAAACAAGAACAAAGTTATCTAAAAAATGTTTAGTAAAGTAATGACAAAAAAAATCAAAAAGAAGAAACTGTTGAAGTTAAACAGAAATCCGTGAAACAGAACCAGACATATTAAGTGAATGAGTATCCAGAAAAGCTTGCAGCTGCCTAGAATCTTGTTAATGTAAAACAACTTGAGGCCATAATCTTCATCAAATGAGGAAACAGAAATGTGTTTAGAAAACAATTGGTACTTACCAACCATTCTTTGTGACCCTGGAACCCCTCTTGGTTAAGTTTCTTCACAGCAACAACGATACCTATACCAGGCTTGGTAACAGAGAGGGAATGTTCATCGATCCATCCCTTAAAAACTGAACCAAATCCACCTTCCCCTAAGACATTGTCTGGGCTGAAATGTTTTGTTGCTATTCTTAGGTCATTGTAGCTGTAGCTTTTCAAATTTGAAGATTGTAAGATCTCACCCTCACTCCGAGGGGTCATGGGTATGGAGGTTGATGAATTCCTGCTACTTGAATGAATATCATAGCCCTCTCTGCTCACACTTCTAGAAGTGAACCCTGCAAACGTACCAAAACAAGTGATAAAAAATTCAGTCACCACAGTGCCTTATTTATAACAAACAAAATAAACAAGGTTAAATCACTCATTACCAAAATTTTCATGGAACCTAGCTAAGGTCACAGATTATCCCTATATTGCTGACTAAATTTTCTCTCAACCTCAAATCACAGTTTGTTTTTTTTTTTTTTACAACAGGATTCACCACACGGGGTAAAAAAATTGAAAATTTACACTAAGGCACAAATCTAGGATTTAGGCATTCAGTGAGACTCCTCAACTATGAAGAAACAAGGATCACCCCATAAGAAAAGACAAGGCAGTCTTATATTGCAAGGATCTGAAGCATAGCATGCATGTGTATGACAGTGAAAATCTTCATCAACTTGACAAGTTCAAGATTGTTAGAATCAAACCCCAAATCCAAAAACTAAATCTTGCAAGTAATTTAGCTTATTCAGATATCAAGAGCAAACAAAATGATGTAACATGCAAATCAGCAAGCAGCTTACCTGCACTGGAAGGGCTCACAGCCTTCGTCCCACTGCTCCAACAAGCACCCATCGACTAAAATCACCCTAATACTAAAAGGCTTCTGTTATATCTTTCAAAGGGCATGCAAACAAACAACTCCAAAATCTAGGAGTAAACAAAAGTTGCAACCCCAAATGCAAAAAAGCAAAAGCAAATACCCAAAACAGGAGAAAGATAAGACAGTAGGCCTTTTGGGTGATGCTAGTGATTGCTCACTGAGTAGCTGAGATTTCATAAACTTTGTCAAGTTGAAATGATTTTGGTTAGGAATAGAAGAATGATAAAACAAAAAGTACAAGGATAAAAAGTTAGACTTTGTAAATGGAGCCACTCGACTATTCAGAGAATTAGTTGGTTGACTTTACTTTTTCCAGCAACTTTGTCTATACTAACTACCAAACGCATACGAACATGAGAATTTATTGGCCAATTTATTCCTCTCACATTTTAAAATGAAGGGGGTAGGTGAAAAATAAATGCGGATATCAAAACCTATCTACTGGTTTTATTGATCGGTGACAGCTTTGTTTGATGTTATTATTAAAGCCAATCCAGTGATAATCCACTGATGCATTATTCTTTGATTGATGCCGTGTTATGGTCTATGGTCATGCTCTTTCAAGTTCCCAAGCTGTCATGCATGATAATCTGTCGATTCATTTGATAGGGCCATGAGTTTAAGCATCTGGCACCACTAATAATACTACGATTAGTTTTTTTTTCTGAATTAAAATGGTAGAACATATGGGTGTTCGTTATCTGATTCAATCTATTATTTACACGCTACATCGATAAGTTAATTTGGTTTGGTTTGGATGAATGTTAAGAAGACGTTCTAATCATGTCATTATTTATTCCTACACCCCATGCTTTCTTCCTTTATGCTTTTGGGATGTACTTTGTTGTTGTTATGTTGTTCTTTCTCGTTTCCTTTTGTTACCACCGCTCTATCCATGTTTTCTTTTGATCTTGTATCTTTTTTTTTTCATTTTAAAGAGGTCAACATATTATATTACATTCTCATAAAAATTCTTTGAATATATTTTTTTAATATTTAATTCTTTTGAATATTTGATAATAATTTTCAGATTATGTAACCTAAAATGATTTTCAAATTCTACAATTTAATTTTTTTGTTATTCTTCAATTCATAAAGACATTCTCATATTATACAATATTTTTTTTAAAATGATTCTAAAATATATAATCTAAAAAAAATTAATGTAAAAAATATGTATAGATTATATAATTTAAAAATCAAAAGCATCTTTAGATTACAATCCACAAATTATTTTTTATGCAAAACAATTAATTGTAAATTATATAATACAAAAAATATTCTTGAATTTCACATTGTTTAATAAAAATATTTTAAATTTAAAAGTCCAAAACAAAACAAAAACCCTTAAATAAACAAAAAACAGAGTGAGAACTTAATACAAAAAATATTCTTGACTTTCACATTACATTGTTTAATAAAAATATTTTAAATTTAAAAGTCCAAAACAAAAGAAAAACCCTTAAATAAACAAAAAACAGAAGTGAGAACTTTTACGGACAAGTAGAAAACAAATATCACTCAAAAAAATATTTAAATAAAGACTAATTTTAATAATAAAAAATAATTAATTATTAGAGTGACAAATTTAAATATCAAATTTATAAATTAAAAATTATTAATAATTAAAATAATTTACAAAAATATAATTGATAAAAAATTAATAACTAAAATAGTTTTTATTTCAAACTGATTTATAAATTGATCGTTAATATTAGTTATACAAAAATTAATCTCTAAATATTTAGTTCTGTAAACATATTTTTATCATTAATATTTATTATTATTTAAAAGAGTTTTGTTGTAGTTTACGGAAATACAAAAAATGGTTTCGTTTAATATAAGTGACCCTTTTCTTTATCTGTTCGGGGAGGAAAATAAAACGGTGAACATAAAAAAGAAATAAGTTTTAGAAAATACAAATGAACAATTAATTATGTTTCAAAAAAAGAAATGAGAAATAGGTGTAATCTAGTATGAAAAACTTATAAAGTGGTGCGTTCGTAGGGCAACTAATGACGGTCTAAGTTCATATGCCATTAAATTTATAATTAGTATTTATTATTTATGTAAACATAAATCATCCATTAATCAGTTTATCTAATTCTTGTTCTTTTCCCCCACGCAGCATGCTTTTGCTGACTGCATCATTGCTAGTCAAAAGTCCAGTGGAATCGTCAACTATTTAGTAAAGGATTGAGTCAGCCAATTTTCAAATAAATTCACTTACATCATTAGTTTTGTTGTTTGGATGTACTACACTAGTGGAATGGGATGGGCATCCATATTTTTACTACAATAAAATTTATCAAATTATAAAATTACTTATTATAATAATTATTAAAATATAAATATAATTAAATTTATATCACAATTTTCAAATATTAAATACATAATATAGTTATATTTATTAAGTTTTATAAAAATTCTAATTTTTTTTTATAGTAAGTGATATTGGTCATCATATTTATAAAGGTAAAAATGATAAAAGAATAATTATTATTCTTATAAGGACTAACTGATTTCTTCGCAATCATTTACTTTTTCTCATACACCTAAAGGAAAATATATCATATGAAAAGGAAAAAAAAAAAAAAAAAAAAAAAAAAAAAAATAACTCTTAAAAAAAAAAAAAAAAAAGAAGAATCCAACATTTTCCATTAACCAATAATCGAATTCTACAATAAAATGTCAAGCAATATAAAAGATTCAACTGCACACCGTTATCCTAAAAAGTGTGAGATTCAAACTCAGAAACATAAAAGAACATACAGGTTGAGTTTACAAACACATCGGCGAAAAATTCACTTCCAAGATCAAGAAACCTAACGGAAACCTAACGAGTTTACCAAAAAAAAAATCAACTTTAATCTCCCTTCAGTTCAAACGTCTAAGCCGATGACCCGATAAGGAAAAAAAAAATTAATGAAACCAAAAGGGTAAAGGAAAACGAACATTAACAAACACACACTGAAATGAGTCCTTGTTTTGGATCCAAAATCAAGGGGAAATAAGACATCGAAAAAAGAAAAGAAAATGAGGGACCTTGGGAGGAGGGGGTTCTGTTTGTGAAGAGAATAGGCGAGGAGACCCGAAGTGCCAAGATTAACGGTGACGGAACCAGGATGAACGGAAGAGAAGTGCTGTGCCAGAAAGCCATCTTTTACGGCTGAAACGGAATTTGATTGAGGGCTCTGAAGACCCTCAGGGCTCTTTGCCACCGATTTGTCAAAAACCGCCAACATTTTTGATGGATGGTTGGTTTGGGTGTGAAGATGTGAAATAATAATACAACAGAACAAACGCAGTCAGCAGCAGAAATTGAAACCAGATCCTAAACAATGAGATGCGACGAGCTTAATATAAGCTTCTCTGCAATCCAACATCACTTCAGTTTTTACCCATTATGCCCCTTCTCTTTTTGGATAATTTTTAGCATTTTTCTATGGCCAATGCCCATCGTACACCACTCTGTTGCAAGTTCCAACGACCTTTCTTGGCGTTTAGCCGTTTACTTTTTGTCTTCCTTTTTTCTATGATTCTTTTGTGTTTTCTATTCTCGGAAATTCATTTTTGGAGAAAAAAACACTGCAATTCATGTTTAATTTTCTCTCTGCATATAATAAAACAAATACAAATTAGAATATGTAATGTAACCTAGATTATGTACTCAATTTCCCAATTGAAATATTTTACTTATAGTATGTCCAATAAATTGAAACAAGTCTCCCTGAGCAATTTTGGATGTTTAATTTAAAAAACAAAATTAATAAATTTGTTAGTCCAATATATATTATGGTTTTACAATGTTTATATGCAATTAATTGATAAATATAAAAATATACAATTCAAAAATAGATATAATTTATAAGAATAGTATTAAAAGAATTATGTGACAATTTTTAAAAAGAGAATTGTTTAGTAATTTTTAAATATAGAGAAATTATTTAATTACTTATCTTACTAAATAAACAAATAAATTTTTATTTTTAAAAATTAACTGTCTAATTAAAAGATGATAGAAAAGAAGTAAATGATGCGTAATGCGATAGACAACACGATAACATTATTATGAAAGAAAAAAAATATTGAGAGAGAAAAATATTCCTTTTATAAATATCAAAATCAAAACTTATGTATTTTATGATAAGCTAAGTCACAATTAATCAACAGGATATGAGATGATAACTAAACTTTTGAATTGCTTATTTATCATGAGATAGATTAAAAGGAAACTTTTTTGTATTATTTAAAAACTACAAGACAAGTAAACCGACATTTGAGCAGTAGCATGACAGAATTCCGTTTATAATAGAGATGCATCAAAATCGAAGTCAATGTCCAAATGCAACTCATCTTTGACTAAATTTATCGTGTACCAACACTCCAATAATAAAACCCTTTCTTAATTAAAAATCATATAAAAACAAAGGGTATGCTTAGGTGTATCAATAATATTTAAATAAAAACTTCAATTTATTATCCTTAATTAATTCGCATAACATAGCACCGAGTAACATTTGTGCACACTACCTGTTAAGTTTACGTTTTATTGTCCGACATGCTAGTATTGATTTCTACGCAATTGACGGTTCACACATCCCAAATACAAGTTTGAATAATCAAAAAATCATTGTGTCAGAAATATGCAAGGGGCACAATTAGGACTAGGAAAGCAATAACGAATTTTTTACTTCAAAGTTTAGACCTTATGAAATAATAAAAAAGAGACTTATACAGGGACATTTTGGCTGAAAGCCTGAACCGATGAGTAACACTAAATTATGTACTATGATGCAGTTGGTTCGTCTGATATGGGGGATCATTCATATGTACAAAGAAAGATAAGGAAAACGATGAAGTATATTTAACAACAGATTCTCAGATAACCATCTTCGGTTCCAATGAGAAACAATCGAGAGAATGGAAGTATACTAATACTTGATAACGCTGACAAGCTTCTCTGACCGTTATCAGAAACGTAGAGTCTCTGGGGGATAATGTGGTGCTGCCCATCCTGTGTCATGGAATCATATAATCAGGAAATAAATTTCAAAATCTGAGCACAAAACTAGATCTATGTTGTTATCGGGCTTTCCTTCATGATGAGCACCAAAAGAAATTAACATTAAGCTAGGGGAGAAACCTCAAATGAATCAAATAGATGGAAAGCAAACATAAAAGAATTCAGGGCAATATGGCTGAGCAACTCAAGCCGCGGAATATAGACACTGTTAGGCTGAAGGACACAACATATCAAGCATATGAATTGCACTCTTAAATCTGTGAAGAAGAGATGAGTGGCTGGAAGTTGGGTTTTAAGCAAATGTAAAGCATATTCATATTTTATCAAGAAGCTGAAACCTATGAATCAGCGAGAAGGATCACACATCAAGCAACAAGATGCAACTAAAGCAACAATGAACCATGATTTTAATATCTAAATTAAATGCTAGACAACGATATTAGAAGATCCTTCTTAATTCCTATTCCTGTCATGTTGAGGGTCCTTAAAATAGAAGCTTACTGTTTCATTGGCAGATTTAGACAAGGAGAGAAGCCCAATCCTACTCCGGGAAATTGAAATAACATCATGGCCCCAAATGGAGAAGCTGGATATACCATCTGAATGACCTCTGAAAATAACGGGCTGCAACGGCAAATTCCTGCAAGGGTAGTACAAATGAGCTTCAAGATATATCCTTCTGGAAATGAGGAAGAAAGCTGATCACTTTCATTTACGTTCTTGAGGTAATACATCTTCAAATAAAAACATGCAATATATGAAGCACAGTCTGCACAGACTCATATTATGAACGTGAAACAACCGACCCATGATGAAAGTACAACACTCCAATACGGACATACAATGAAGAAAGAAACAGAAGAGTAGAGGCCCAGTTAGTTTTTTTTTTTTTTTTGCTAATCTTGAATGTTGATGAATTCTTTAATTCCTATGCGAAACTATATGCACCAGGTCACCTGCACCTTAAAAAAATATTCTTACCATTATTACCAAATAGTTTGTTAACTACAATCAGCAATATATGCAATAAGGGGTAATAATCATTCAAACCTCAATCAACCACTTTCATGTGTCCAAATGCACAAAATTTAATCTCTCAATTTAAGAGACAGTTCTAAATGGTCATAAACTCCTAACGAATTTGAAGTTCAGTAGAGTGATAGCTCATACATTCTTAAGTCCCAGACTCGTAAAGTTCTGTCCAGAGAGCTGGAAATGAGCAGATGTTCCTCAGGTGCTGCCAACTGTAGACAAAGACATGGATGAAGCTGTGTGTAAAATCAAATTACGTAAACCTAATATTTTCAACAGAATACCTTTGTCACATATCCATCGTGAGCTCGCCAAGAGGTAATGACATTTCCACTCTTAGCATCAAATAATTTACAGTGACCAGAACTTAGCCCAGCTGCAATAAAAGACGGCAAAGAGGAAATTCCACCCGCTTGCATTTTGTCAGAGCCAGTAGAACAGATGGCAGAAATAAGTGAAGGAAAAGTAGATTCAGTAGATTCGCCTCTCCAGATATGAAGCTTTTGGCCTCGAGAAACATCAATGAACCTGTACAAGATTCAAAAGTCGGTAGGCATCAACATATTTTTTTAAATATCTTATTAAAATGACATTCATTATGAAGAGTTAATTTTACCTCAGAGAACCATTTCCAGTGCCAACTACAAGAGTTTCAGTGGAGTATAATTGATGCATACAAGTATAAAGACTTGAATCGAAAGCACTAGACAATATTCCATTTGATAGTGTATTCAAATTTAGCACATTTGCCTGGTCACTGTTAATCTTTGATGCAGAGGATGGATGGCTTGTAGGATGGCTAGATTCTGTTTGCGACTCAGCAAATACTAATATTTGCTTCCCTGTTTGGCTGTTCCAAATGTGAATTGTTCCATCACAAGATGCCACTCTTCCACTTGATGATAAGATGCAAATATCATTCACAACCTGAAATTGGAGAAGTAATGAGTAGTTCATAGATCAACTAAACTAATTAACTGTATTTTATTGGACTAGTTCCTCATATATTAAGTCACATTGTAATCTGTTTTGTTTTAAATAGTCATCCATCGTGCTCCACTTTGTACTATGCAATTTGGATATTGATAATTTGAAACCAGAGTTGATACATGAGACAGTACCGTTCAGTTCTCTGCTGTAGAAATACACACACACACACACTACAGGGATCTATTCCATGAAGCAGTTTTCCATGGTTGAAGAATGTCATTTTCAGCAAAGAATAACAAAACAAACCTCCTCATGGCCATGATAGCCGGACAAACAATTAGTTCGGCTCAATTCCCATTTCTGAACAGTTCCCTTGTATCCTTGACCAATTCCAGCAGTAAAAACAGTGCATTCATCTTGGTTAACAGCCAGAGACCTTAGTGCTCCATGATGTGCACGTATAGAGTGTATAACAGATGCTCTGATCTTCCATGGAAGATCATCTTTCTGAATCCCCACCCTCCCAAGAAATTCAGGCCCATCCCAGACGGTGGCTGGACTAGGGAACCAAAACCAGGGTTCTTGGTTCGTTTGGTATGACATTCCTTCATGCACTACTACTGGAGTTTGATGAACTTTAAATGGTCGTCTTTGAGGAATCAAATTTTTGGCACTTCTACTTCCTTGGGATTGTGGAATTGACCATCCAACTCCATTAAGCAACAGCTTTGCAGGATTGTATTCAGATGTAAATCCTTGGGATATTACAGGTCTTCTAGCAAGAATAATTTCTGAACCATTTTTTGATGATTCTCCTGCATATTCCCACTGAATCACAACAGGTTTAGAAATAAGCAAACAAGAAATTTTCACACCAATAAAACCATGTAATTTTTCCATTCATATAGGGGAAAAGAATAGAAAAATGTACAGCATCATACCTTCCAATTATGATGACGTAGAAGATACTGTTCAAGAATCAACCAAGTAGCACAGCATTGACGAAGTTTCTCTATCCCAAGAAGAGATGCAAAGGAAGGATAGAGTACCAACCTGCATATGACCAAGAAGAAATAAACAAGGCCATTTGAAGTGGCTTGTCATAAAATAAAATAAACTAGAAAGTGACTCTAGGAGGACAAGATACAACCTATTTACAGTAGGGAATCAATGCAATTTGATGACAAACTTGATTTAATGATCCAATTGCATTTTCCCATAATAGTACAAAAGCACGTTTAAACCTGATTCAGTAACGATTTGCAATGCCCAACATCATGTCCAAATTAACTCCCATGGATTCAGTAGAATGTGCAGAGCATGGGACATTTTTGGATTGAAAGAAAAGACTATAAGCTAATGTCTCCTAGAAATGATGATTTAAAGGAAATAATTTATCTTTCAAATCTATAGTCAAGTGCTTTGCTTATGTGTCTCAAATTATGATAGTTAACTCCGAATACTGATGATTGGTGGGACACTACAAGATGCAATATTTTAAATCAGGTAGAAATTTGCATAACTTTTGCAAATCAGGAAACTGCAACCGGGTTGAAAAACTAGATTAGTAAGGATCTTTAGGAATGCAATCATGGAATTTATTATTATACATTTATTTAGTTAAGCATATTACATGATGCACTTAATTTTTATTTTGTGTTAGAAATATGGATTTGCCTTATTAGAATCGGAAGAAAGATATGAAGCCAAAGGTGAAAAATGGAATTGTTGTCTTCCGATAGTATGCTCTGAATCTTATCAAAGCAATAGAGCTTGTTTTACAAGCTTTTACAGCTGTAAACAATCATATGAATAATAACGTGAAGCTGAAGATACAGAACTAAAACAATATTAGAAACAAAAACATTCCCACACAGTTAACGATGAGGATTGCCTAGCCAAAGATATTGGTTCTATCAAAGTGATCCGGCATTACTTGTGGGGGAAATTTCCAAATCACATATTGTCATATCACCTTAAATTATTAAGAGGTTTAGCACAGTATTTTTAGAATTGACATAAACCACTAATATGACTCAATTTATTCACTCTATTTAGTCTTGCATGATTCCTTCTCCGTCACTTTTCTTATTTACTATTTCCACTTCTCTACCAAGAGTTCTTATAATTTTGCACTGAATAGCAGGAGAGTAATTTGCCCCAGTATAACACCTAGCCTAGAAAGCATAACTGAAACTCACACTAGATCCACACGACTTTCAATATGCAAGTCCCCTCCAAATTTTATTTTGCTAGCCTTCAAGTTTTTGCCAAGAGTAGTTGAACCTTTAGAAACTTCCTGGGAGAAAGCCAGCTCATCAAATAGTTCTTTAAGTTTTGGAACAATATGCAATGCTGTCAAATCTGCTCCAATCCGTTGACAAATTCCAAAAAGAGTAGAGGCAGCAATCTGAAAAGGGGGAAGGCAACTAGCATTATTTAACAATTTAAGTGATTATCAATAGAATGAGATGCATTATGATGATGAAAAGGAGCAAACATCACCACACTAGCAGGGTACAGGTCAAATAAAGGGCCGGAGCAATCAATCTAAAGAGTTTGAACTACAACTTTGGGGAATTGTGAAAAAACAGTTTAGAAGGAGTGTCAAATTTTGTTTTAAGCACAATGGTAAGTTTAATGGCCATGAACTAATGCACAAAATCATTGACGATCGTAACATTTTATTTTTGTCATTCCAATTAAAACAAGTCATAAAAAGATCCTGATGTTTTCACTTATAACTGTCTCATTACCCAGTGACTTGCGACTAAAATGTTAGAGTCCCTGGCAAGGGTTTAAGCTAAGATGCCAATTAGAGCCAACAGAATCAAGGAATGAGTGATGGATCCAAAACAAACCAATGGATAATTTGAAGAACCTGAAGCACTGCAATGTCCATATGTTTCTGCATAAGAACCCCTATGTGTATGCAACTTAGATCCTGTGTATTATTCAGTAAATTGAACAATAAGCTGTTACACAGTATTTATTGGCAATTAAAGCATTTTGAAACCCAAAAAGAATAAGAACCATACTTCAAGAAGCTGCTTTACAATGACCTCTTCTGTCAGGAAAGCTACAAGGCCATCTAAAGTCATCATGCAATCAATAAGTGCCAAAGCAGTCCAACTCTGGACAGGATCAGGCTTATTCATGCATGAAACATCAATGAAGGAACGAACAACATTTTTGAGTAAAGGTACCATCTGTTTGACAATAAACAATTCCCCAAAAATGCCACCTGAGAAGTCAAAAAATTGAAGGCAATTATAAATTGAAGGTCCAAGTGAAGGAAAGATGGAAAAATACAAAAGTCAATAAACTAAGAATACCAATTCTGACCAGCACATCAATGCCATCCGCACATAGTCCTTTCCCAAAGCAATGTACAAGAGGCAAGATAGTCTGATTCAAGAATGAGAAAAACAATAATGATTACACATAAATAGGATTGAAAAATGTGGATGAAGGAAAACATAGTATGGAAGGTTGTTGCAAAACCAAAAAACCTGATGGATGGTAATAGGTACTCCAAGCTCCTCGCTAGAACTGATTAGAAGCACTGAAGCAGAGGCAGCTGAACTTTTATCTGGAGAATTGTACAAGTTTGACAAGACCAATGGATGAATAGTTTCCAGGTATGCTTGTTTACCAACTTGATTCCATATTTCCCTCACAAATGAATCTTGTAGAAGAGCAACCTTTAAACGTAAATAACCTGTCGTCTGTAAAAAGATGTCTTCTAAGATTTCTTTTTCTTTTTAGAAAAAGAAAAAAGGAAAGAAAACAAAAATATTTCTAAAATCCGCAGACTAAACAAAATCAAGTGAGCAACTTGCCTGTAAAATTTTCTGTATTGTTGGCAGGATTAATGTTTTCACTGCTTGCACAGTTAAGCATTTCATGAATTCCTTCAGAAGCATATATGCCCATTCAGCTTCAACATCACTCACAGCATTCACTATAAGCGGTAAGCAATAAGTGGTGCACATTTCAGTTGCGAAAGCACCCATTTCCCTGAGGGCTCCATGCTTTGCAAGATTTGCAGCATAACGAAGACGAGTTTCGTCTTTAGCTACAAGCTGAAGTGGAGCAAGAAACAAGTAGGAGGACTTGACACTCTTTGGAAAATAAGGTGATTCCAGAAGAAATTTGGTAGATGGCCGCCTATGTAGAAAAAATCAATACTTAAATAACATTATAGACGAAAAAAACAACCACAAAAATTCAGTTGTATGTGTGCAAACACAATGATACCTCGTCCAATCCTTTTGGATGCATGCTTCAACAAGCAATCTAATATTAGGAGGTAGATCCTGCAGAAATCCTGGAAAGGTTCCATCTTCCAAGTATATCGACAATGAGACTGGATCAAAGAGTGGCCTGGAAAGATGAATTTCAGCCAAGAGACAACCAATAGAAAATATGTCCCCAGCAACATCTTCAGAGCAAAGTCTTGAAGAAGATAATTTCTGCTTCCAGAGTAGCAAGTCTGGATACCCTAAGGAGCCTTCATCTTCTTCTTTCATATGTTGAAGAAAAGAAATTAGATTCATTTTATAAGGTACCTGGTAATTTCTGTCAATCATAGATAGTTTGCTTATATTTTCACTAAATGTCTTCGTTGATGGATGTCCCAGAGATGAGATGTTCTGCCCCGTCATTTGATTTGAGGGATAATGGTAACAGGCATTCAAATGCCTAGCATGTTCAGAAAATTTAGATGCTTGCTCTAGTTCTTGTAGATAAGCAGTTCCAGCTAGAAGAGATGTCTCTTGGTGCATTTCATATGCCTGACTCCAAACTTTGGCATATTTATTGGAACCATGACGTTTTGTTTTGGTAGTGGCATGACGTATGGGGTGTGGTTGTGTAAAGAGCTGACGACGTCCTGTTGATCTTGGCATTAAGGGTTCTGATAGAGGAAGCATTACATTCTTAGCAGCGATAGCTTCCTGGCCAGACATTTTGTAACCAAAGGTTATATCTATCCAATGATGGAGTTGAAATGACACCCTATCACTTTCTAATGCATCAAAATGCAATTTAATGAAATCCTCAGGACTCTCTGCCCAGGAGGGTACAGCCAAATCAGTCATACCATCATGTATTGATTTAAAAATTTGAGCATCACAGTAAAACTCTGGAATGCATTCATCGGGAGTCCATTGATAGAGCCTCTGCATTGTGGAAGGATACTCATTAGGTTCATACACAGAACGAACAGCCATTCTCAGAACACTCAAAGGCAGTCTTCTTGCTTTATAACTGCAGACAGCCAATTCAGACAGACATTCATCTGAAACATGATGAGGGATTTCAGATGTTGAATATGTGAAATCCAATTGTTCATCACCTTTTGCCAAGCGCCATTTACTCTTGCTCAAGTCTCGCCACCCTACATCACAATTATCATCAGGTTTTGAGCTAAAATCAATTACCCAAGGCATTACTGGATGAAATGTATGGTCGCCCCACCTTCTTCCTGCTAATCTGTTTAAGATGAGTAAATATTCAAAATTACTTATTTCTCCTCTCCACCACTGCTGAAAGCAAGCATTCCAATCTATTGTTGGAGAAAGCTTTAGATCAGCATAAAGGCCAAAAGAATGACAACCAACATTACAACAACCAATTCTTGCTGGTTCAGAATTAACGCTTTCAGTCTCCTGCGAAGTTAAATTAGATTCCAATACGGGCTCACTCCATAATCTCAGCCAACACCATAACGAATCAGTCAACATGATATTGGATGGGCATATATTACCATGAGAAACCCCTAAACCATGTACGTACGATAAGGCTGAGAGTAATTGATATATAAGAAATCTTCTATTCCAATCAGATTTTAAGGCATTGGGGTTAAAATGAAGAATACTTTCCAAGTTGTATGGAGTCTTTGGAAGCACCACATTAACATGATCGTTTGTTTTAAAAATCGCAAGGACTGGAGCTATGTTAGGATGCCTCAAAGATCCTGGAAAAGCATCCTCTTCAAATGATGGCAACCCAATTAAACCCAGGAAATTTATACTGTCCCGTCCAGATCCTTTTTCTTCAACGAAGAGATCAAGTGAATTTAAGACATGGTCTTCGATCAACCCAGACAAGAAATCAGAGGACACCTTTTGAAACGTAGAATTGGAAGAGATTCCCACATGAGCAATCGGCAAGAGTGAGGTGATTGTCCTCAAGCAAGAAAACCTTCCAGAATGGCTACAATTTGTGTTTCCTGAAAAAGCTTTCCCAGAGTCACAATCATCTGATGAAGTAATTCTACCCTTGATAACATTATTTTTACTTCCACCAATATCAGGATCACCACTCCTAGTAGTAATTTCACCACTGTCCAAACTATATTCATTTCTGCATAAAGAACAAGAGTTTATCACTCCCAATTTCTACCAGCCAACAACAAATCCAACTAAAGACTAAAACAACAATACATTTTCTTTTCCAGATTTTGATAAAAAGAATGCAACAAACAGACCATGTCAAAACATGTCACAGAGAATCATCATTAAAATTAAAAAAGAAAAGTAATCAGCCCCGAAAATGCAGAACACAAATCTTACACATAATTGATAAAACAATTCTTATCACGACTCGGCATGTATTGCAATATGAACTGACCGCCCGAAGCTTCGCCATCAGTTGTACCAGAAATCTATTTTTCCAAAAAGAAGAAAAGGAAATTAAAATGGAATATATTAAGTTAAAAAAAAAAATTGATCCAGAAATTGAATGAGAGAGAGATAGACATTGACGATAGCTGAGGATCCGAAAGGAAAAGCGGAATTGGAGATGGCATAATTGAAGAAGACTTCCTCCGAGAAATCCGACTTTATTCGAAGTTGGAGGCACTCGAAGCATTCGCTCTCTTCCTCCATCGATTCGCTCTACTGAGTCAACTCACCCATCTCTCGTGCCCTCTCTCTGATTCACTCGTGCTTCTCCCACCGTCGACGCTCTCTTCTCCGGTGTTAAATATGAAGGTCAATTCAGTCATTTCATACCACAAGTAAATATAACTAGTAAACTCCCAATCCAACTTAATCATTTTAATTAACTAAGACTGTAAGAATATTTACACTACTAGTAAATAACCATTAAATCCATCCATTTTTTTTCACAAAGATTAACTTAATACCAAGAAATTCCACCTCAAGTATTGTAAATAGTTTGATTTGTTACACTTTTTGAAATTCTTTCATTTTAAATTATATTTATTTAAATATTTTATTTAAATAAATAATTCAAATTTGTTATATTTTAATTTTATTATTCTGATAGAGTATTTCATTTATCATTAAATAGAAAATTTTCTATCAAATAACACATTCATATAAAAATAATCTTTATAAACATCAATAAGGTAATTATTATATTATTACAAACTTTACTAGAAAAAGTTTAATTAACATACGTCAATATTAATCAGAAAATAACTCATCAATATTAAATTAAAAAAATCTTGACTTACATCATGGAAAAATAGTTTTATTAGTGTCAATAAGAAATTTGCCATTAGTTGAAAAAAAGATATTAAAAGTTTGGAAAAATAAAATCTTATTAAAACTAATTTAAATATAATTATAGTGTATATAGAATTAAAAATGGTTTTAATTTTTAAATTTTGACGTAAAATTAAAATTTATTTATCTCAAATTTTAATATAATTTTTAATTTAAATTTAAAAAAAATTCAAATCTATTTAAGTAATTTTTTTCTTTTGTAACTTTTTTAAATGATATTTCAGTTTCGCCTTTAAACTATTTATTTCATTTAACATGTTTTAATTTCAGTTTAAATGTTAACTTAAAATACAAATTAATACGGTCAAAACATATAAAAATTATCACGGTTAAAATAAAATGACTACATTTTTATTTTTTGAGTTAAAAAATGAATTCTAACTTGAAGTTAAGTTTATAGAATAAAATGATATTTAACTATATATATTCATCAGCGTTATTTAAATACCAAGTAATCTTAATTTATATTAATACAACAAATCATAGTTGAACTTTGTTGGAAACACTATTAATATTAAAAAAAAAAACTACAATTGATAGATAAGACTTGTTTATAGGGAAAAGGAATAATATTGTGCTATAATCAAAATTAATCAAGGTTAATTTTTGTTTGAAAGAAACTTCATCGTACATGAATCGAAAGAACAACATAAAATCAACGATGACTAGTAGATGATGTTCCAACTAAAATCAAACCATGATGTTTCAATCACAACTGAGCTAAAGAAAAACTAAGAAAATAGTTATTAAGCAAATTCATATTCTCGCCTTTTATTTCAACTAAAATTTAAAAGTATATTATTTTAAGTAATCAAATTATTCTTCTTAAATCTTAAATTTAATTTCTTTAAAATTTTATATTTAAACAACACATGTCATGACAAATTAATTTTATTTTTTATAAACATTATTACCCAAACAAATATTTTCCCGGAGATTATTTGTTTTTAGCTTAGCTTTTGGTTGGATTAAGATGAAGTGATGAAAGCATGGGTTGGTTATTTTTTCATGATTTACAGATAAAAACTCGGATTTTTAGGATGTCGAAAGACAATATTGGTACATATATGTGATAATAGTTAGTCTAAGGTGATGTTGTATTTTGATTAGTAGTAACTTAATATAAATGTGTTGTAAGTCAAGTTAAAATGTCCTTAAAATCAATTTAACTATAGCATAACTCATTAAGGGTAGTTATGATGCGAAATAAGTCAATTTTAAATGCATAACTCTCAAAACTATGGTAATAAATATTATGTTGATAACATAGTCGATTAGGTCAAATCTAGGAAAAAAACACATTGTTCCCATAATCATTTTAGTTAATTAAGAACATAATATAATCGACTAAACCAATGATTTTTTGAAAAAATAATTTATTATGTGTTGATCGATTAAATAACTAACATAATCAATTAATTATGTTTTCTTAATTTTGAATATTATTATTAATTAATCGATTAGGTTACTAATATAATTGATTAAAGGAATAAGTTATTGTTTATTGGAATTCAAGTATAAACATTTTCAATTGATTAACCAACTTACTTGATTGATTAAAATAATGAAAAAATCATTTTTTTTCTTTAAAAGCTTTATTTTTGTCATGCAAGTTTTTCAAATTAAAATATAATAGATAGAAATTAGAGAGACTTTCTAAATAAAATCAACTAAAATTTACGTGTTCTTTAAGATTTAATGAATATCGAATTGTTTGAATGATTTATTATTTGGCATTGATTTGATCTGTAAAATTTACACATTAGGTGATGTCTTTTTCATCTCTTTTCTTTATATGTTCATTCATTTTGTGTCGTAAATCATCTACTAAATTTTGTATAGTATCACTCAAATTTGTAGTTTTTTAAGTGTTTATTTAAAAAATTGTCTACATCTTAGTTTTAGTATTAGTTAGGTGTCCTTGTAATTATGAAAATTATTGATCTTGGTGAAACTTATTACCTAATGTTGTTAGAAAGAAACTGGATGTATATTTTTATGTATATTTTAATGAATTGAACTAGTGTAAAATTTTTTATATTTTTTTTTTTTTTGCTTTACATTTCTTTCTTTATTTTTTTAATTGATTTTAATCTTGTTAAGGTTTTTCATAAAAAATTTGTTAATTGATTAAAAAGATTACTAGAAACTGTTTTGAAAGTTGAAAATTGTCAAAATCCAAACCCCCTTCTCTTGATTGAAAGGTAATATTTAAAAAAAGAAAAAAGAATGTCATTCAAGACACAAATTATCATATCTAATAAATTTGTTAATTTTTTACAATAAATATTTTTAAATATATATTGAAAATGCATAAAATTAAGATTAAAAATTATTAAACTTCGATAACACCCAATGAGATATAGAATTATAATTTAAATGAATTTATACCAGCCGATAAATATTAATAAAAAACAATCTAATCAATTAATTCATAATAATTATAAATATCTCTAAAAGTAATTAGAGAAATAAAGTATTTAAAAATAAAATTTAATCAAATTAATTGATAATAATTAAAAATATTACAGAAATAAATTAGAAAAATAAATATTTAAAAAAGTTGTGGAATAAATAAATTTTGCTTAAAAAAATTCAACGACCAAATCTACAGAAGAACCATATATTCCAACATATTTATAAGAAAAAAAAAGTCCTTGTACAAACAATCATCAACAAAAGATGCTAGACATGAGTTTATTGGAAAACAAATCAACGAAATGAAAGAAAAATAATTCAAAAGAAGAAATCGTGCAACGATATCAGATTTGTTAATATCACCATCAATCACTTATTATTTGCATAAGCAATTTCTTCCAACAAAAAAAGTTAAAACAATTACCCCAAATTTTGCTTATTTGATTCGTGAAAAAACATAATGGAATATGAAGAATTCACCATAATATATCTAAAATGGTTTTATTGTAATTCAATCACAAATTAATTATTTATAAGTTCATCGGCTTTTACAATAATAATTTTAGGAATCATTCGAAGTATGTTATATAATTAAATAACTGTAAAATAATGTCTTCTGTTATCAATCTATAGATATTAAACTCTAATCATACTAAATTGTTAATTGTTCACTTGGCCAGAAGACGTGTAAGAAAGAAATAGGGTAAAAAAATTACTGGATTTACACTATCACTAAGAGAAGAAAAATAAAACAAGCAAATTTTATTCATGAAAGCCAACAAAAAGGATTCCCAACTAATGAAATTAAAGAAAACTGATTATGATTTTTACTCTATTTTAGCTATAATATATTTTTAAAATAATAAATAAATTTATGCTAAGAAAAATATCATATTAAAATATATTGTTTAACCATAATAAAATAATTTTAATTTAATTCATTTTTTATTTCTAAATTCTAATTTTTTTGTTCATCCAAACAGGTAGAGAGAAGTTCTTTTGCTTTGTTCCATCCCATTTTTATCCAATCAAATAAAATATCTTTTCTATTCTATTTCTCTGTATTTCTATCATTCCTATTATGTTATTCTCTTTCTTTTCTCTATATTTCACCACTCATCCAAACACTAAATCCTTAAACGCCTCAAAATAAGCAGTATAGGTTTTGAGTTACAAAAATTGTCTTACTAGGATTGTACTTCATGTTTGCAGCAAACGTTTGAGAACTTATAGATTACCATTTTACAAACTTAGTATTGATTCTCACATGGTTTAATTTCTGTCAATCCATTGATATTCAAACTAAGGAATTTAAAAATCTTGTTGGGTATCAAAATACAGGTCGTGTTTCTGTAAAAAAAGTGTTCACCAAGAAATCATACTTTTAAATAGAGAGCACATGTGAACCTAATACTGATGCTAACGAAGGAAAGCATAAGGTTAATAATGAAGGGAACTCAAACACGGTTGTATGCCACCGACTTGCTGAAAAGGCGCCTGATGTATAGGACTTGCAGAGCACTAACAGCGGCCAAGAGAAAATACTCTCCTACTGTGTAGAATACAACACGCTTCCGCGTGCTCTCGTTCGCTACAAACAAAGAGGGCTGAGTCAGTGGAAGTTGGTATTATGTTCGTAACTATTTTTTCTTAATAGGACACAAAGGAGATAAGATATATCCACGAGTGACAACACCAGGATATACAAGCATCAGATATAACATTAGTGTTTTAAGCCAATAACATACAACAATATGCTGTTCAAACAAGCTGGTTCTTATATCCATCAATGTTTGAACTGTTTTTATCCTCACAGAAAATGTTCAGATTGTTTATAAAATATGAAAATAAACACCAAGAATATAACGCTACATCTTACCAGAACTGTAATAGACAGGAATAACCCTAAAAATATCCCTTTCTAGCAGAAGTCTGAATGGCAGCTTGTTACTACGCTACTTAGGTATGGTTTGTCATACTTTCAGAATATGAAAACACAATCTGAACATTTCATTGGTCAAAAAGTTTTAGAAACTTCACAAACACGCCAATAGGATCTGGCACAAGTAGGCTTCATTTTGGCTGAAACCTCTAGCACTTTACAATTAAAATGACTGAATGAGTACCAGGATAACTTAAATAGAGATGGTCTTCATTAGCAGCAATTGCCGCTAATCTCAAAATCAATAAAAGGTAAAGATACTGAACGTCTGGGAATCATCCCTGCTATGAAGAGGCTTAGGAAAATAATGTTTCCACACTGCATAAGTTCTACAAATGCCCATATATATTGCAAATATAATATCACAACTACTAGATCAAAATTCCCAAACTAGAACAGTGGCTTGCATCATGCCAGCTCATAAAAAAAAAAAAAAAAAAAACTTACTATGACGATGCCTTGCATCACGAGCTTTCAAGTACTTTTGTTCAGCAGTAACAGACTCTAGTGCTTCTCTGAGTTCAGCAATTTTAACATTAATTGGGTCCAAATGCTCTGCAAACCATAAAAGTTAAATGAAAGTTTGATAATCAACAAATAGAACAAATAAAGGAACACTTGGACCATTCTTCATAAACATCAAGAAGTACCTCATGTATATACTACATATTAAAAGTTGTATGATTAACACATAAACTTATAATTTATGAAGTGGGATAGTAGAATCTACTAAGAAAACCCTCTTACACAGTACGTACCATCTTTGGCAAGGTCATGCTCAGAGGGAATGTGACCAACATGGATGTAGAAAGAGACTGTCTCAGGTGTTGAGTATGGGTTATGGAAACAAAATTTATACATTCCATGTGTTGGGGCCTTAAAATCAAACTTGTCACCAGAGGTTCCCTTTATACTTTTGACAGTATTCCCACCGGGGGATGTCACCTGCATGATAACAACAAAATTAGGATATCTACTAAACTAAAGTTACAAAAAAATTTACGATTTCTGGATAGGTGATCTGACGAGTAATTACAGCAAAGCCACAACTAAATCATATACTTCACATCAGCACAGAGAGATTTTATGCAATACTGCTCCATCATGCAGAGCTTACCAACCAGAGTGTTCCACAACTTATAACGATGTACTCATTCAAACATCAAAGGGCCTCAAGGTCCCAAACTCCAGTGTAAACAAAACGTGTACAATACCTGAGCTTAAATCTAATTATGTGTAGAAAATAAAGGTAATCCCTTCCCCCAGTCACCATTTTCGGCCTTTCAATTTGCAACCCGACTTCGGCATAAGCACATCAAGAAGGGAATGGAGAATGATTTTCAGATTCCAAGTCAGGACCTGTTTCTTTTAAAGTTTTGCAAAATTTAATTTGTGCCTCAACAGATATCAGTCATAAACTTTCAGTGAAGTGAAATGAGTGATTTTTATTGAAAAAAAACAGAAGAGAAAATTGACTTTCTGAAGCCTGGACAAAAAGGAACATATACCCCATGTAAAATTTATATACAATTTCATAGGTGGTTTTAGAGCTATTTTCTCAATAGAATGGGTGTTTGACCTCGATAATAGATGAAGGCCTACATTAAAGTTCCACAATTTTATCATAAAACTCCAATTCCTAGTGGACAAAAGTAGAAAAAGCAAGAGCAAAACTACCACTGAATGTTGTCCATATCTCCTGCAAGCATGCTGATTTAACTAGGATTGGTAATTATGTACATACATGCATCATAATCGATCTTCTTAATAAAGATATAACAAAATCCCTCTAGAAAATAAAAATGTCAACTATCACCAAGCCCCAAAAATTAAAACCTGACGACAAAAATTGAAGCAATTGGCAAGCAATTAGGGCAATTGAAACAATTGGCACTGACCTCGAGATCAATGCCGGGGTGATCGGAACTCCAGAAAATGTCGTGGTCGACGACAACAAAATTCCCGGAAACGGTGTCGCCCTCGTAAAGCACGTACTCGTAGACGCACTCGACGTCGTTCACCGTCACAGACAGCGATTCAGTGCGAGTGAATAAGCTCATAATCAAACACATCAAAACCGTCCACATCTTTGCGCTTCTCATTGTGTTTGCACCCCTCTCTTAGGGTTTTATTATTTTGAAAGCAAAGAATTGAAAGTAAATGAATTTTTGGTTGCGGGGAAGTAAGAGGCGCTTTCAGATCTTAAAGATAGACTGTGACACCCTCTGGCGAAGCTTGCTTCTTTCTCCTTTCTTCCTCGGCGAATGCAACACCACAAAACGGCGCCCTATGGTTGATGGAGCCGTCGTTTAAAGAGCTGACGTGTAAACTGCGTACGTGCACTAGCCAATCAGAGAACGGAGCAGGTGCTATATGGCACACATCCAACCCAAAAAATATATATACTGTACATGTTCCGTTTTTTTAGTTTAAATAATATTTTAAAATTCCAATTATTATTTTTTATATTAGTCAAAATATATATTAATTAATTTTTTAATAAAAAAATATATATTAATAGTAAAATAAAAAATTAAATAGTTCAGAAAACTTCCTTATGATAAAAAAATTAATCGCGATACTTTTAAATTTAAGGAAAATATGAATCACCTCTAAAATGTTACATTTTAATTCGACTAAAAACATGAAGATAAATTTCTTACTAATCAGTGTCAACAAGCAAAAATTGTATAAATCAATTCAAAATTGGCAGTTTAATTCATTGGAATATACATAATAAATATGTTTATATGTATTATACAATTTAAAATTTAATTTCTTACTATTTATAATGAAACTAATTAATATAAAATATTATATAATAAATACAATATATATATATATATATATATATATATATATGTCATTATCTTAAGTTACTCTTAATTTATAAATTAAAATACATATTTTAGTAATAAAAGAACGATAATATATATTTTGAAAAATGATACTGTAATCCTTTCTCTTTTAAAGTTTATCTTAGAATCCACCTTTCAATTAGTAAAAAGATTTTTTTTAATCATAAGCGATATATTAAATAAAACACAAATCAACATTAAACACCAAAAATGACAAAAAAAAGCCAATGGTCAATCATACACGTTTCTTTCTTTTAATTTATAACTTAATATCATTTTATTTAATTTATATATTTTCTAAATTAAATATACTTTGAGTCTCTAAATTTTTATATAAAATAGTATAAACATAGACATAATTTTCTTAAGTACCCCAAAAATATATATTTTATTTTCTTATTATATGTTACTTGTGATTTTTATATTTCCAATGACAAATTTTAAAATACTAATAACTATAAAGAGTTATATACTTACCTTTTTACCAAAATTATAATGTAATCTATGCATTCAAATTACAAACTTTAATTATATTGAAACTGAGTTTAAATCTGGCCGAATGAAGAGAGAGAAAAAATCTTTAAAAACAAAAAATAAAAAATAAAAACATAAATGTAAAATTTGGACTTTGAAATTATTGTTTTCGTTTTCTTGTATAGTTTGAAAATATAAATAGCTTAACACAACACAAGTAATGATTTTGTAATAGGTTATATGATGTTTTAATATTTAAATTATTTTAAAAATTACATTAAAAAGTTTAAAGTTCTTAAAAAATGTTGAAGATTGAATGCATGTTCTTTTAAATATCTTTTAATTATTGCTTCTCTTGCAAATGTTTATAACTGCATGAATACGTGGATATGAAATCATGTTTTATTTATGTTACTTTTTACAGAAATATAAGCTTTTTCTCTTTAATTTTGGTGTTTGTACTTAAAGTATATTGAACTATGATTTCAATATTGATCATTTAAATTAGATTATATTCTGAAGAACCTAAGATTGGAACAGATTTGTATTTTTTTTCATGTCTATAAAGATGTTTGTTCTTATATAGAGCTGAGATGATTCCACTATCAATTTTCTTACTTTTTGCCTATTCTTTTGTCTTACACTGTGATTGTTTCCAGACTATAAATTCTGAGTCTACTTGCTTACTTCTTTTTTTCAAATAATTAATAAATAATCTTGGAGAAACAACTCCTCAATGCTAAAAGCAAGCTCACATATGCTATCAAATAATTAATTTATACTTTGGTGCGGTGGGAACATGTTTAGGAGATTTTTAAACAAAAAAAAAGTTTGGGTTGGTAGTGATATGTACAGAGATGGAACACTTTACCAACTAATGGAAAATTTTCGACATTACAGCATGCACTATATTTCTTCTTTTGTTGAACATTATTCTGTTTCAAAGTCTTAACTTTGCATTCAAAGGCATTGAGAAAATGGAGAAGGCACAGATGCAAGTCCAAAGAGTTAAACTGGGTAGCCAGGGCTTAGAGGTAAATACTTGTACTGTTATTAACTGTTGCGTTCATCATCAGAAGTAGTTCTTATGATGAATTGAATTAACTCATGATCATCAATTCTACGATGATCATATATTCTGCCATTTTTAGTACCTTCTATTCTCATCATATGCTTGTTTTTGTCGATCTCTGCAGAATTGTCTGTTTTCATGATCATCAATTCAAGGGATTATTTTGAAAGAAAACAAATGACATCATTCCAATGCGTGATTTGTGGAAAATATTATTTAAATGAATTATCAAATCTCCTCTTATGCTGTAGCTGCTTATCGATACTATTGTCATAAATTCATCTGCTCTTACTCAACTGTGGCATCATAATTTTATTTTCTGTTGGGAGGTGTTCTTGGCATTTTGGTAACTTTTCCTGCTTCTTCATAGAAATGCAGTTGGTTGGTATACCTTAAACAGGGTTTTTAACTGCAGCCGTTGCTGCAGTTTTGTTACAATCCTTGATATTGATAAATTACAGATAAATGAGATTGATGAGACAGTAACTACGATTTCAATATGATTAGGGTTTCAATACTATTGAAAAGAGTCCAAAAACCTTGGTGCTGTGACCGAAATCTTAGTCACATGCTGTTTTTCAAAACTTTGCCCCTTGGTATAGATTATCTCCCAGAGTAAGAGTCTTGATAGTGTTTCATCTCGGGCCAACATATGCTTGGAATAAAGAATCATGATAGCGGTAATGTTGATTGACTATAGCGATTTAGATTATTTTAGAGTTAACAGATTAGAGAGTTAGTACTATGTTAGTTTGTAGAACATAAGTTTTGATAGAAATTTAGGGATGCACACATTTAACATTTCAGGTCCTTTTTCTCACGTTTCAGCAGACCTGGTCCTTGATTCAATAGTTGTGCTAAAAGCAGAACCTGCTATGTATATTCATTTGTTGAATGCAGGTTTCTAGGCTGGGATTTGGATGTGGAGGATTATCTGGAATTTATAATGCTCCCCTCTCACATGAAGAAGGGTGTTCAATCATTAAAGAAATATTCAATAAGGGTGTCACCTTCTTCGATACATCGGATCTTTATGGAGATAATCATGATAACGAAATCATGGTTGGCAAGGTAATACATTATCCAACTAATTAGTTCCTTTTATTTTCAATACAGTAGTTTAGTTTCCATTTTGTAGGCAAATTTCATACATTAAAATATTGTAAATTTGCTAAGCTGTGTATGTAAGGCGATGGATCATTCTTATCTAGTAGAATTTGATCATAATATAATTAAAAGTGTCTTTAATACTGTAAGCAGGCTTTGAAACAACTTCCCCGAGAAGAAGTCCAGTTGGCTACAAAATTTGGTGTTACTGTATCTGAAGGGTTGGTTTTCGGGGTAAAGGGTACCCCTGAATATGTGCGACAATGCTGTGAAGCCAGTCTCAAGCGGCTTGATGTGGACCATATTGATTTATACTATCAACACAGAGTTGATACTTCTGTGCCAATTGAAGACACTGTAAGCTTTGAATGCTTTTCCTCTCCTGTTAGTTATGTATACCATTCCAATTTTCAACACTTTTAAATTGTGGATGATTAAGTATGTGTTTTAACATTGAACTCTGCATGGAAGATGGGAGAGCTGAAACAGCTGGTAAATGAAGGAAAGATAAAATATATTGGGTTGTCCGAGGCTAATGCTGACACTATAAGGAGAGCTCATGCTGTTCATCCTATCACTGCTTTGCAAATGGAGTATTCCTTGTGGTCCCGTGACATTGAAGAAGAAATAATTCCACTCTGCAGGTATTAAAGTAGGAATTTTCTGACTACAAATTATACAATTTTCTTGAGTTTTAATGTGATGTGTTTCCTATCTAGCTCTTTCAGTTCTGTTTTTAACTTGCATTATCTAAAAAATATCTCAGAATTTTGGTTGTTGTCTAATGTCTAACTATGATGCATTTTGTATTTGCAGAGAACTTGGGATAGGAATTGTAGCATATAGCCCTCTTGGCCGTGGCTTTTTTGCAGGAAAGGCAGTGGTGGAGACCCTGCCTAGTCAGAGCCTGCTGGTATGCAGCTAATGACTAAGTAGTAATTTTCATGTTTGCATGAAGTTGAAGCTTTTTCGTGTTGTGATGGTTAAGAAAATAACACCAAGGAAAGTTTAATCTACTTGAGTTATTTCTATTTCTGCTGTCACTGTCTATTGAAAGTTGCTATATTTTTCTGTGACAGACTATGCATCCCAGGTTCACTGGAGAAAATTTGGAGAAGAACAAGCTTTTCTATAAGCGCCTTGATGACTTGGCTTCTAAGCATGCATGCACTCCTTCACAATTAGCCTTAGCATGGCTTCTCCATCAGGGAAATGACTTAATCCCTATACCTGGTATGTCTTTATTACATTTAGAAACACTTTCATTTCCACATGTTTGATGAGTTCCTTACTATCTAATTTTACTCTCCATTTTCTTACTTTTCTTTTGTCATACGTGCTTAACAAATTATGCCACTGAAAAAATTACCGCTCCTGAAGAAGGAGAAAAATAACATGATATCTAGATCTTGTTCATGAAATATGTAGCTATTGTAAGCATGAGAATTTGTAGATTAATTCCAATGACCAAGTGCTTTTATCGTGTATTCTTTGATGCTATCAGGGACTACTAAACTGAAGAACTTTGAAAACAACGTTGGATCTCTGAATGTTAAGCTTACAGATGAGGATCTGAGGGAAATTTCTGAAGCAGTTCCTGATTATGAAGTTGCTGGGACACGAGAGTATGGTATGTTAAGCAACTACACTTGGAAGTTTGCAACTACACCACCCAAGTAATTGTGCTGAGAGGAACCGTGAAATTCTGTCATGATATAATGTTGTACTTGTATTCATCAATTATGCTTATCACAATAAAATTCTGACATGAGAGAATTGATGATTTTTTTCTCTTCCCCTTAAACAAAGTAATTTGTGCAAGTTTATCGATTATTCTGGACTTAGATATAATTTCATATTTACACGTGGATTCCGGAACATTTTCAGCTGGTGTGTTCTGGAACTCAAAATGAAAAGAAAGTAAATTTGGAACTTTTGAGTGTGATGGAGATGCAGAAAAAAATTATGGAGGTGTAGAAAGAAACTGCCTGTGACTGAATGAAAATTTTACTACCGTCAAACCAATTTACTACATCGAGATTTAAATATAAAAAACTATTTTATTTAAATATATGTAGGCGTAATCGGGATAAAATCCTGTAAACTAATCTTACACTTCATCCACAACTTCAAAGTGTTAGGTCCAATCAAATTCTTAGAAGGCATGTCATCTTAATTGCATCAAACTTCAATCAATTACGCTTACGTTCCTCCCTCAACACTGCTTAATCTCACATCTCATTATTTCATCACTATTATTTTTTAAATTTACCATTAAATTATTTTACATAGTTTATCATTCTATTTTCTAATTTTTTTAAAACTCTATTATATATATATATATATATATATATATATATATATATATATATATATATATATTTATTGTTGTATCACAGAAAAAAATTAAAATACCTTTAACATTATATTATTAAAAAAACATATGTTATTTTATTTTATTTTTTCGTGACACATCACATTTAACGTGTCCACACTATACAAAATTGAATAAAATGATAATAGCTACACGATAAAATATGTAATTACATAAAACATTTGGTAAGAGCAATAACAGTGTATTATTATGTTAAATATTTTTGGATAAATGGAAATGAAATTGTTTAAATTTAATTAATGATTATGAATTACATGGTGTAAGATAATTGGTGTAGTAAAAAAGTCTCATCCCACAAGAAAAGAAAAACATGTTTTGAAGGAATTAGTAACCGGTTATTTATTACGTAGATGTGTGTAGAATGTTCTAGGTCTCACCAAACAAGAAGCGGTAACAAAAACTGAAGTGTTGGAGCATCAAAAAGCGGAAAAACCTGATATTGACCTAGTGTTTCTTTGTGGTTGTAGTGAGAGCCACGTCTCCAACTTGAGCCATGTGTGGACAGTTGAACCCACGTGAACCAATGACCTTTAGGACCTAGATACACATGACGTGGAACCCAAATATCCACCACAATACTTGCCCTCTAATTCTATTTAAACACCCTTCTTCTTCACTTCTTCACCAGTGAAGTGTAGTTCATCAAGTTATCCTCTTTAATTCTAAGTGTTTAGGTGACAACAAAAGCTTCTTTATTATCAGTCCTCGGGTCTAGCATTTGTGACATTGTGTGTACATTGAAACTTTGTCACTAAACCGGTTCATCTATGGCTGCCTCATCTTACGCCATGCAATCAATCCTTGCAAACCCTATGATGGGCATGTCCACCAGATCTAGGGTGAACCATTTTGGTATTCCTGCGATGTATTTGAGAAGGAATGTTAGCCTGAGAGTCAGGTCCATGGCTGAGGTAGTGGATTTCACACAGTTTCAGATATCATAGTATAGATGATGTTTTTTTTTTTTTTTCATGTTGTAATGTTATTTGAACTGTTCCCTAACATTAAGGAACTACAACATGTTATTAACTATTATTTTTCTTTTGTTATGAATGCAGGAAGAACAACAGAGTGAGCCAGCAGCCCCAGTTACACCACCAGCATCAGCAGAACCTATGAAACAACCAGCCACTACTGCCTCACCAAAGGTCTCACCAAAGGTGAGCACGAAGTTCTCAGATGTGTTGGCATTCAGTGGGCCAGCACCAGAGAGGATCAATGGAAGGCTTGCCATGATTGGGTTTGTAGCTGCAATGGCAGTGGAAGTAGCCAAAGGGCAGGGTGTGTTCGAACAAATATCGAACGGTGGCATTTCATGGTTCCTGGGGACAAGTGTGGTCCTTACACTTGCTTCATTGGTTCCACTGTTCCAAGGGGTGAGTGTGGAGTCAAAATCAAAAGGGTTCATGTCCTCTGATGCAGAACTGTGGAATGGGAGGTTTGCTATGTTGGGTTTGATTGCGCTGGCTTTTACCGAGTATGTCAAGGGAGGTACCCTGGTGTAAATATTATTACAGTAACTCACAGAAATGGTCTAATAATCGTTCATGGTTAGAGAGACCAATCTATGTGTAATTGTGTCTTCTTAATCTATATATCATTAATCATAAACAAATTTCATGTCCTCGAATTGTTCTTAGGAACCTGTAATCATCGAGTTAACTATCGCGTTTAAAGCTTAAACGAAGCCTCTTCACTGAGCAGAGTTAATTATGCAGGATAGACGCAGTGTTTCAGTTTTTCAATAATCAAAATTGAAGTATGAGAAAAGGCGTTCTTGCTCTATATTCTTATCCGTTAACTATATTGCAGTTCGTATTGGAAAACAAATAGCTAGGTGGTGAATGGTATAATAGAAGTAAAGAAATTTGTTCTAAAGTTTAAAGTAAAGTCAGTAATAACGACAGTGACTATAAATTAACAACAATATTATCATCAAAATTAAAATACAAGTATTTTAGAACATGATTTTTCTGATCTAACATATATCTTGGAAAGATTCTGAACCTTTGAACACCTTTTCAAAAAAGAAAAAGCATTATATAAATAGAGTAATAGAACTGAAGAGTAGTTTAAGTGTATATTATACGGTTCAAATGTCTATTGATTCCCACACCATAGAACTACCGCAACCCTAAATTACTAGCCACATGAAACAACGGAGAATATGAAAACACGACACACAAGCCCAGCTAGTTGGTATGGTGCTAATAGTGTTTTGTTTAAGTCTTTCTTCAATAAAATAATTTAATAAATTTATAAACCGGAAAAAAAAAAAGTTTGATGGCAAACTTACCTCGTGCAGAGACAAGTTGAATAACTATGCCAAAATGTTGGAATAAAGAGAAAGTGCAGTATTGCGAGTGGTTTTCCGTATTTCAAAAACTGATTTAAAGAAAAGCAAACATATTTTCCGACATAGGACAATAAAAGTAAAGAAGTTTATTTATACAATTGTTTCAAGTTAATGTCTATCACAATTGTAGAAAGTACTGGTAATTTATATTTTCCTTTTGAATTCTTTCACAGGTTTCTATTTTAAAGGTAGAATGTGGTAAACATCATCATTACATTGCAAGGATTCCAATAAACAAATCTCACTCGAGAGTACCCCAATGTACATTACATTAATTAAACCAGCATCCGTTTGTTCAAGTATAAAAAATATTTTCAAAGAAATATATTACAACTTAAAAAATGCTACAATAATTATTATAATAACTGCTCTATTCAGAATATATAACAATATTAGAAAAAGGCATAATTGAAAAACAAACATATCATAATTATTACGCAAAATTTCATTATTATTCAATTAAAACAATGTTTATGAATGATACAGACCTGGTTATTATGCTGACACATAAAGTAAAGAGGCAATACAAAACGAGAGTTCCAAGATGAAAAATGGAGTTAGGTACCGAAGCACAAGGAAGTGAGCACAGCCCAAAAAACTTATGATATGACATGGATATATTAGTGTCACCCCCTTATTAATTACACGATATCTGAACTTCATCTACGGGAATGAATCTCTACACTCAAATTTATGAACAGAAAAGAATGAGAACAATACACATCTCGGTAGTTTTCTTCTTTTTTCAGAAATTGTATCTATTGCGTATGTACAAATATTCACCAATAGAAACTGTATCTTCGGCCACGTTTGTAAACCCCCCCGTTATGGATCAAGCTGATATTCAGGCTTGTCAAAATCACCATTTTGCAGGGTGCTTCCCACCACCCCATTCTCAAATCCCTGCAAATCATTACAAGTCAAAGACCAAAACAATAGAAGAAAGAAGTGTCGCATCCAATACAAATGAAATTAAGTCCATACTACAATAAACTGATGTTGACCTAACACTACATTACACAGGAAAATGCTATAAGACAGAAGGTGGGAAGCAGATCTATCGCCCTTTAATTACGTGTTTCATACGTCAAATATAACGGTATGATTCAACTTGTGTCCGCCGGGTACTACCTTGGTTTTGTACTAAATAAATAAATGTGTCTCCCACTGTGCTCTACACAGATGGGATGTAAGAATGACAATGATGGTAGCCATTAATCCATCATAAAAAAAAAAGCAACATAATAAACAAAAGCTAAAGTAAGGTTGCCACCTATGAAAGAAAGAAAATGTAATGTTTGATGTTGTATGTACGCATAGACAATAACAAAAAAAGCAGAGAGGTTCAGATACATACTTCCGTTTGTAGATCAACTGGAAACAAATTTATGGCTCCTGTATTGAATGAGAATCCACTGAAGAGGACACATCGTTTGCATTAGTGCATGCACAATGGGAAAAAGAACATGGGAGAAAACGATTGACAAAAAAGTTAAGATAAAAAATAAAATAGATAATACAATTAATTCGAGGAGCTAGCGTTTTTTCAAGTCTCAATGCATAATGATTACCTAGATACTACAGCAATTCCTGGAGCTAGTGTTTTTCAAGTCTCAATGCATAAAGATTATCAAGGTTTGCTACTTAATGAGCAAGCACATGCAAATTAAAAGCAGGACGAAATGAAACTAAACCAACAAAATAACTGAGTAAAATAATAATGAATAGCCTTCAGACAACGTGAATAAAATGCTTCAAGAGTCATACCAATGGGATAGCACTAGCTGCCAGACATACGGAATAAAAAACTCCTCTGGATGACTCTCTTGTTCATATGTGAAGCGCAGTTGAGTAAACATCTGCCAAAAAAAGATACAACCTCAGAAAAGTAAGACAATAATCCACCTAATGATATTTCCTCACAGAAAGCAAATCACAAATCACAAATCCATATTCCATCTTACCTTCATTCCATCACCCCTCCAAGAACGACAATTGACAGTTATGACTTGAAGCACTTCATTGACAGACCAGTCACCGTTCTCTCTTTGAGCATCCATATGACTATTGAAAAAATCTAATACCTGTAAATATTTAATAGATACATTTTTCAAACACCTGAGAAACATGATTTACTATACAAAGACATTCTTCATTTATGTGACTAAAGATATAACAAAACTTGCTCCTTCAAGAGTTACAAGATTTCAAAAGGGTGGATGATTCTTGTAACTTTCATTTAGGTATAACAAATAACACGTACAGTATAAATGTTATCAATCAGTTCATTGAAGCGTGGATGATTCTTGAATGGCAGAAAGACTTCCTGCCTGTGCATTATTGCATATACTACCTGTCCCGGTCACGTAAGAAATCAGTAAGATGGATGTATAAGGTTATAATCTAAATTACAGATACTGCAAACTAGATCAAAAATAGACATTATATGTCTTCTCAGTCAATCAAATAAAAATAATCTACCTCAGGATTCCGAGGCAGGGCATAAGTCAGGATTGCATTTATTATTTCTAGTACAAGCCTCAAGAAGTCAGTGTAAATGTGCAATTCAGTTGACTGCACAAACAGATTAGATAATTTAGAAAAAGGAATAATCTAAGTTTGTAATCAGTAGAATCACAAAAACACGAAGGCAGTACATACCATATCTTCCACAAGGTTGTTTCCTTCAAATGAGTTACCTTTTGTTGTGTGCAGTTTATTATCTTTGTGTTCAGCTAATTTGTTATACCTGTTAAGAAGCAAATATTTGATCTCATTTTAAACCACACCTTACAATGTTCCAAAATTGAGAATGGAAGATTATCAAGGCCAACAAAAGAGTGACATACTTGCGTGAAAGCATGTCAAAAAGGCTGACTAGTCTCTGAGATGCATATGCACTCAAACGATGAACATGAGGTGCCATGTTTGCCAAGGTTGCCAAACATGTTGTTTGGAGATAGACATCCTATCGTAATTCAACATAAAACAGAATGATCGGAGGAGATATATATATAAATAAAACAAACAATTTTATTAGTTTTATGAACGTAAACTACATAGGAAGACAAGGATAAAAAGCACTTCCTAGATGGAAATATACAAACGCTACCGATGTATGTCCTCATGGCCTTCAATAGACATTAGCTAACATATTTCAATGATTTTGGAGTCTCAATCCCAGGCCTGTACAGTTGTAAACTTAATGTCTGTCCTCAAAAATACTGGTTTTATTCACGAATACTACTTTTAATACACAATGTCCAAATATGCTATTTTCTCAGACTAACTAAAGATAATAGTGCCAATTCAACAAATGCAACTTATAATTCACGTACTTGAGTGGAAATTATATAACCGGGATAGAGACTTTCAGGTGTAATATTTGTTGAATATGAGTTCACAATGATAGTAAAGGAAAATATCAATGGATGCCCTCCCCAAATATACATTAGAATTTCAAAGGGGTTGTTCTAATTTCTTTGGGTGAATGGTATAAATACATGTCCAAGTCCAGTGCAATTCCTCAGCAGAAACAAATCCCGTTATCAACATGAGGTAAAGTATCCATAATTCAACTATGATGGAATGAAGTATTTCACATAAAAGAGAAACATTACAATTAATAGCATCAATCACTTTACATATTCAACTAATAAAGACATAATTCATACAAACTCAGAACAGTGACAAATATCTCGGTAATAACCATATTAATTGGCCAATATATTAGGTATTTTTTTCATACAATATATGCATGTCTGAATTAAATAATCATGAAATAAATTGACAGTATATCTGTGTTTAAGATGTATACCCGGAGTTTTGACAAATTATACTGTACAGTTCTGATAAGAATTATGACCATGAAAGAACCAAGAGATGTCTGATGGAGAAGGCGTTCTTTGTACCATGGGACACCAGTCAATATCTGTCCATTCATATACCACGTTAGCAAGTAGCACAGTCCACACATTTTTAGAACAAAATCTAATGCCAAACAACTTTTACCAGCTTATGAATGCTCGCATTAAAAGAAGAATCTTGACTGAGTATGAGAAGAATAATTAGCAACATGTAAATTTGATTAGCCGTCCTTGTAGAAGCATTGTACAAAGCTTCCAGAATTGGCATTAACTGTTAATTTCATAAGATAAACAGGTATTAGAATAAGGCTCTTCTTCTGTCATTCTACAGTATTAGCAGGTTGTTAATATATCAGACGATAATCAAGTAAATACACGTTTTAAAAAGCAATAATCCTCAACAATGCTTTATCAGAAGTTCTTCCTGACTTTTACATATATAAATAATTAATTCTTTCCCAATTGCTTCACAGGAGAAACTTAAATTTGCTGCTTCATACCAATGTATCCAGATCTGTCCGCACCAATACATACTCCAAAAAGGCAGAATTCCCTTGCAACAACGAGTAAAGCAGTAGGACAGCTGCCTCATCAGCTAAGCATCTGTGGAGGAATAAACAATGAAAAGTTTCAAAAATAAACTAATGGAAAAAATCCAAAAATAATAAATTGCAACTACTATGAATGTATGACACTATATATGTACAACTAGTACATTTAATAAAGTGTCCAGAGTGACAACTCTGAGAAACCTTGCAATATCTAGAAGCAAGGATTGTAAATGACCAACGTTAAAAAACTGAACATCATACCACAAGGCACAAGAGCCTCAGACAACGAATTATTAGGTACGCAAAGTAGTGTTAGAAATCCTACATTGACTAGAGATTCGACACTTGGAAGAGCAATTAACAAAATGTTGGGGTCAGATCTAATGCATAAGAAAAATATAAAGTTATGGTCTTAGCCACTTGTAAACTTATTTGGCTTAAACAATTACTTAAATAGTTATAATTTGGAGATGTCACTCAAATGACACTTATATGTGACAATCAGGCTACTCCTCATATTAGTTCTAATCTCATTTTTCATGAAAGGACCATATATTAAAATTGATTGTCATTTCATTCGAGAAAAGATTATATTTGGAGAGATCAAGATTGAGTTTGTCAACTCAAATCATCAATTAGTAGATATTTTTATTAAGTCTTTACAAGAACCTAGAATTGATTATATTTGTAACAAGCTTGGTACGTATGATTTATATGTATCAACTTGAAGGGGAGTGTTAGATATTATTAAGATATCTTTAGATATTTTCAGTTATAATATCATTTGTATGTGAGCTTAAGCCATATTTTTTGTATGATTCTTTATTATAAATGCATTGCTCTATGTGTATATTATACACATATGCTAGAAACATGCAAGACAAAAAAATTAGTAGCTAATTGAAGACCAAACATGATGGCGGGTGAGGGGAATATGGATTTAATTCTTATTTCTAGTTTATTTTAGCTTTTCCTTCTCTTTCTTCGATGTAAGAACCAATTGGTGAATAGAGTGTAAGAAAGAAGTTCTCTAAATGTCATAATAAGAGTTATGGACGGCACACATTCTAATTATATGACACTTGAGATGCAGAAGTTTTGACTTATCATGATAAGAAACAGTTTACAAACATGCAGATTGTACTACCATACTTTGCAGAGATGGACTCGATTAAAATCATAGCTAAGCATGAAATGAATGTAGTATGTTAATTGTCAAAAACTACCAGAGCAAGAAACTCACATCCCAAGTGTATCAAACAACAAAGCAAAGGGAAGCTTTATGTTTTGAGCACTATGCGCATTGCCCTCAATGTCTAGTCGATCCACTGCATTTAAAGGTCTGATAAAAAAATTGCTAGCATCCTTAATAATTAAAATAACATGAATAGATATGAAAAATACATTACATTCACAATCAATTGCATGTTCCAATGCCTTGCAGTAAGGATTTTCAGAGAAGTGAGAATTTTCTTTGAGTAAAAAATCTGACGTCGAAGATTTGTTATTTGCATAGTCGTCACTCATGACACATTTGTGATAATGAACGAGAACAAGCAGCACGTGAATACTGATATCTGCAATAGGACCTTTCGATCCTTCACCACTCGAACTGACCAAATAACTAAATGGAAATAAAACAATATTTGCTGCAAGGTAAAAGTACAAAAAACAACATATCAGTAAGTTTCAAAACTTCACAAAATAATCTTTGAGCCATTATATTAATTATATTCAAAATGCTTATTTGACTTCAAAGAATCCATAAATACTAAAAAGAAAAGTATCTACAGTCATCATACCAGCTGCAGAACCAACTCTCTGTAGCACGCTACTCTGACTTCCATCAGATAAGATGGAATAAGTTGCCCTATTAAATGGAACATCAGAACGCATCATGAAGTTTAGAAGCAATCTGCGAACAACTGAACCAATCAGAGAGCTGTCCTGCAAAAACCACAAGCATAGATGTTTACAATCTATCTGCTAATACACAATAACTCAACAACTGAAGTTTGATGTTAAAATATCAAGTTTTAACCTGAGCCATTGCTGCATCAAGAAAGGGGTTCACATCATTGGGCCCAGGGGATGACCCGCAGAGAAGCTGAGTTGACATTGCAATAATCATGAAATTAAGCAGCTCTAGGTGTAGGAGAAATGTGTCTGGACTATAATTGTAATATTAAATTGTCAGGACAAATAGCTTTTACTCAATAACTCAACAAGAATTAGCACGTTAAATTATTCATGGGTAATGATATACCTCACTTCTACTGATGCTATAAAGTTCAGCACATTCCGCATAACAAAATTTTCAATTGTTTGATCTGTATTAAAATAAAAATTTAAAAACAATTAAGAGATTTGAATAATACTGGAAATACACACATAAAAACCAAAAAAGTCTTGAAAGGGGTTATATCTATGACATAATTCAGAAATCCAATAAAAGTAAGGAAGTTCCGATTAAAACCCATGTTTATGTCACATCAAACATAATAAGTGGACATTGAACCCAATATTTCTCACTCAGTAGGAATCAAAATTAAGTCAGCTTACTAACGAATCTTGAGTTCAATATAATTTCAATGCTACGTTGCACGGTTTAATTGTATATCTGAAACAAAGAGTCGTATCGTACATACCTCTCAAAACATCCTTCGGTACAGCCTCATCATCTTCAAGAGACAGGTATAACTGGATATCCCCTTGGACACTTTCAATCAAGTACTTTAAAAATATTGAACTGAAGTACACTGCATTAACAGCTTTTTCATAGACCAAGGGCGATACACCAGAAGAAGACACGGACTCTTGCAAGCAGCGAGCTAGATGGAACAAAATCTTAGCGAGATGTCTGGTGTGACAATTGTTTTTGGCTGCAAAACAATTAGGAGAAAACTGATAACCAAGTGTTCAAAACAAGATCTTGCCACGGGGAAAAAATCACTCTCCTAAACAGTCGATACATCAATTAACAAATCATAACATAAACTAAAATTTAAAACAGAGTCAAACTATAAATCATTAAGAATTACTTCAATTAAAAACCCAATTTCTTTAGAAAATATAATCGCCATTATGAAGTTCTTGACATTGTCATAATTTCGAGATAGGAAAGCCGTACCCCTTCAACATTCTGAGCCATTAACCAATAGTACGTACCACGAATTAAACAATTGAAACCTCTCCTTCAAAGCATTACCATTCTAAGCCTAAAAACGACGACCAAAGAAAGTAATTAGAATATGGCAAACCTAATAGCTCGCAAGCTTGTTGGACACGTTGAGCCGGCCATTGGACATTGAGAGGAAGCTCCAGCAATTTCTGCCAGAACTCTGACGAGAGAGGGAAGGGCTGGCTACCGACTAAAGTTCCGATCAGATACTCCGCCGTCTCCGGAGAGAATGTGCCACTCTTGCGCGGCGTTGACGGCACCGACCCCATTCGAAGAAATAAGGGTTTTTCTCGCGATGCGGTCGTCGCTACTTTGTGAAATCTTGTGGACTTTAATTTGGTGTCAGATTCAGGGCAACGGCATTGCGCGAAAACAAGCGGATAGATCAAAAGGATTTGATCCGAAGGCAACAACAGAGATAGGCTTTTAAAATCTCGAGTGCTAGTGAAGGGAACACAGGGAGTGTAGAAGGGTCAAGAACCGCAACAACGACAAGGAGCTTCGGAATGAAGGTTTTGCAGAGAAATTAAGGTCTTGTTTGGATGTTTACGCGTTTTGCCGTTTTTATTTGGCCAAATCGCACTTTTAAATTGTTAAAACCCAAACAGGATACATTTCATTTTCGTCAAAATACAAATTTACTTTTCTTCTTTTAATTTTATAAATATCGATGCTAATAAAACAAAAAATAGTAATTAAGTATCGTATTCAAATTTTTCGTTCCCATTTTGTCGAAACAAAAAATTAATATGAAGATGTTATGTTTGATACGAAAATGTGAAAGATCTGAAATCTCGTTAAAGCTTAAATTAACTTAATCACGTATTATATCAAATGATAAAACTTAATAATAATAATAATAGAAAATAAAACATTACGGGGATTATTTTCATGATGCAAATGCAATGTGCATTTTGCCTAATGCTTGACTATAATCCAATGCGGTTCTCTGCCTGATTGTGCGCCAAACATGTGAGTGGAACACTGATAGTAAAATAAACACTTCTTTTAATGTGATGTATTATGGTGTACACACACAAAAATATTAAAAATATAAAAAATATATATATTTAGTGCATAAATATGTATTAGACTCGTATTTCGAATATGCTCAATAAAAAACATCATTAATTAAAAAACTAGGCTTCTTTTAATATCATGTACTTTTGTTCTGTATAATTAGAAAATTGTGATACTGAAAAGGCTAAAGTTTAATATCTGTAGTCCCGTTTAAGTGTTACAATAATGATGGTTGAACATTTACTAATTATAATATTTTATTATGGCTTCTTTTTCATTTTGAAGAATTTAATGTTGTTCACGCTATAAATTATGTTTATATTGTATTGTTTTATCATTTAAAGGATTTTGATAGACCAATGCATAACTTAACTCAGTTTCTATTTTTTATATAAAAATGTTTAAATAAATTGAATCTTAATTCACCACTAGTATGGTTTATACATTAATAAAATCACTGGGATTCAAGGTCACGTTTTTGTAGAATAATCATTTATATTAATGTGTTTGTTTCCTAAATTTTTACAACGAGCAGCATATCTAAATCCATGCAACATATGGTGTGATAATGTCTTAAATAATCAACCATATAACAGAAGTTATTTTTGTAATACTATTGAAATTCGGAGCTGTTTGGAAAATAATGAATTTCAAAGTAAACAGTTTTTTTTTTTTCTAAGTAAACGGTGAAGTAGAAACCCAAAACGGATGAATGGCATTAAAAAATATTGATGAAGAATTAATAAAGAAAGAAAAAAAGTTGTATTTTAAAAGATGTCAAAGAATGACAAGTGACTGGGTCCATTTATACTATTCCATTATTAGTTATAATCTGCCACGCGTACAATAATAAATATATAATTTATTTTAACCTTTTCATTTGATTTCCGTCACCGCCATAATAATAATAATTATTATTATTATTATTAAGATAGTAAACGTTACAAGAACATAAGAAAATAATTGTTTATACTTGAGAAATATTTTCATTGAATTTTGACATTAGAAATCTTAAATCAATATTTTTTTTCTTCTTAATTTTGTACTGACCTATTTGTAGACATTACTTAGAATTCTAAAACAATTTGTTGATTTTTTTTTATAAATAGTAGGCATTGTTAAAGTATATATACAGTTTGAATAAAGTGTGGGCTATTGGGTGTTGGTGAATCCGATGATGGATGGAAGTGTCACCAAATGCGGAAATCAATGTTGCCTTCGCTTCAACTTGCTCGGCATTCTCGTAACATATTCATTATTTCATCACCGTTTACTTTCTCGATTTCCCTTTACGTGTGATTTAGATTTTTCAAATGATTTAAATTAATTATTATCAATTTTTTAATAAAATAATCTCAATTCACACCGATCTAAATTGCTTGTATTGTCAGTCACAGAAATATTAGACGAGAAAAGTATTATTCAATAATCATTAATACATTGCAATGGGACAATCAATTAGGTAGGAGAAAAATTATGAATATATTTTGACCTTTTTTTTTTCTATTTCATAATTTATTTACTATATTTTCTCAAATATACGTGAAAATATATTAAACAACGTATAAAATAAAAAAGGAAGAAAGTGTCATTCATATATAAGATTTAAAAAATAGTTTTATCATAAGTTAAAGAAACTCGTATGCGATTATGTGTTTTCTAATTTTTAAATTGATAAGACGGTAATGTATTATCTGCTGTTTGGATGTAAGTCATATGAATTAAATTAATTAAATTAGATTATGAGTTTTATAATCAAAATTATCATTTATAAGCTCGATAAATTATAATAAAACTAAAGTGAAATATTTTTTATTGTTATTTTATTCAAAAGCATTAGAAGAGTAATATGTTGGAGTATTAAATGTTCATGCTTTCCTTACTTCTTCGTTTAATTTTTCTCTTGTAGTTTATTTTTAATTTTTCTGTTGTAGTTTATTTTTGAAAGGTTATAATTAGATTTTTCTAATATATATTGTAAAACCTTCTTTTATTTCATATTAATGGGCCAGTTTATTTAAAAAGGTAAAACTCAGTCAATTTGTCTTTTTTCAGAAAACCTCTTCAGTTTTTTCTCTTACTTCTCACTAGAAATGGCAAATAAACTCGTCCTCGTGAATATTGTTCAAACTCGTTTCCGTTTTGACGGGAATACCTGCATTGACTGGGTATGGATATGGGTATAGGGAATCCCCGACTTTTTCAGTTGGGTATGGAGATAGGTATGGGGATGTACATATCCCCATAATACCCGTCCCCGCCATATCTATGTTCTCGTTTAAATTATTAAAATATTCACAATTAATTAAGTAACATATATATATATATATATATATATATATATATATATATATATATTTTCTTTTTTTTTTTTTTT